>SXGQ01887430.1_pt1 | contig 95014 bp, 69 predicted proteins | sample 3178371 | NCBI WGS metagenome assembly SXGQ01 (sample SAMN11356859, study PRJNA531348) | freshwater metagenome | isolation source: freshwater sample F1-20 | place: China: Fuxian Lake, Yuxi | collected 2017-12-25 | reverse complement strand
TGGAAACTTTAAAACAAAGAAGATTGAACTATGAGAAAATAAAAACAGCCAAAGATTGCACAGAAAAAAAAGAAATTATACATTCACAAAAACACGAAACACTCCTTAAGGAAAAGTCCACTTTAGTTTGACGACGTACATGTACATGATGAGCCGATTAATTTTTTATTCGGCTCATGATTGAATTATTATCCCCTAAGTTCTTAATTAAATTTGCCTGGACACCCTACCGAAAGCCGATGATGGCCAGCATACGACCGGTGACTCCTTTCTCCTTGCGATGGGAAAAGAAAAGGTTGTTGTTTTCGATGGTGCAATAGTCCGAAATTTCAATTTGGGAAATTCCTACGTTTCTTAACTGAGTTTCGTTAGTCGCTTTTAAATCTACATGCCAACGAGCACCCCGCTTCTCCTTACAATCAAACTTTTCTGCTACTTCATCCCCCACTTCAAAATGGGCTAAACTAATACATGGCCCAATGTAAGCTAGGATGTCGGCTGGATTAGAACCTTGGGAAATCATCGCGGAGGCAGTTTTGGAAACGATTTGAGCGACGGTTCCTTTCCAGCCTGCATGGATCGCAGCGCTGGTTTGTCGGACTGGGTCCGCCAGTAAAATAGGGCAACAATCCGCTATGCCAACTCCCGCAAAAATACCTGGTTTATGTGCGATAATGGCATCGTATCCTGAGGCATATCCAGGTTCTTTGGTTTCCCAAATAACATCTCCATGAACCTGATAGGACCGCGCAAGCGCCTGAGGGAAAATACCTAAATCACGACAAAAAAGAGAAAGATTTTGTTGGACCATGTCCGGATGATCATCCGTATGTATGCCCAAATTTAGCGTCTGATACGCCGCTGTACTTTTTCCTCCGTGGCGAGTGCTGACACCCGCCACGAGTTGAGGAATATGTTTAAAAATGGTAGGAATAATGACTCTTTCCGAAGAATTAGTCATCATAACTCAAACCATATTGCTTTAATACATCCGCTGGAACACCTTTCCACTCATTAGGTGTATTTCCTTTATACCCTAAATCATCAATACCAATTCTAGAGGTATAAAATCCAGTGGCTGTTAAATTACGCATCAACGTAAAAAAGCTAACCCCTTGAGAGAATTCCTTTTTCGCTTTTTCAGGATAAGCAATATCATCTACGATATTGATTCGCTGAGCAGGTGTGATCTGCGTAAACAACTTAGAAAAGCGACGATTGGATTCGCTATCTAACCACCTCAATCCTCCGCGAACAGGCGTTTTAAACTCGGGCTTATCTTTCACGATAAACTCGATAAAACCTGTTACACCCGACTGCGACGCACTTCCTGATTTTTTATCTGCCGGAATGATGATGTCCGAAAGGATGGTAATGGTGTCTAATTCGTGTTTATTTAAAAACACTTCCGCCATTAATTTAGCATCTCTTTCCGCTTCATCTTTGGTTCTTCCACCTGGAATTTTTAAGGCTGCGGCTTTAGGAACGCCATTGGCATTTTCCAATTGCTCCATCGCTCTTGCATCCGGATTTAAAACGGCTAATCCTAAGGAACTTAAACCGATATTTTTTAAATAATCTCTTCTTTTCATCTTATAAATTGGCTTTTTTTCTTTGGTCTATAATATATTCTGAAGTTCTAAGCGATAAGGCTAAAATGGTCCAAGTCGCATTTTTATCTCCTTGCGATACAAATGGAGAAGAATCTGCTAAAAATAAATTCTTGACATCATGCGCTTGGCAATTGGAATTAACGACCGAACTTTTAGGATCATTTCCCATTCGAGCGGTTCCCACTTCATGAATAATTCTTCCTGGATCTTCTAGGCCATAGTTTTTATCTGCCCCCGGTTTTTTACCTAAGGCTTCGCCACCCATTTCCTGAATGATTTGCTCAAAGGTATCTTGCATGTGTTTCGCTTGCTTGATCTCGTAATCACTCCATTTGTAGTTAAAGCGAACAACCGGTATGCCGTATTTGTCCACAACATTTGGATCGATTTCACAATAATTATCTTCTCTTGGCACAGGTTCCCCACGTCCAGCAAAACCTACATAAGAACCATAATAGCGGCGATAATCTTCTTTCAAAGTCGCACCGTATCCTCCGGCAGCTTTACGAAGTCCATCTCGCGTATATTTTTCTTTTCCATTTAATCCTTCAATTCCCCAGCCAAAACCGTAATTCGGCATGCCCATTCCTCCACCATACTCAATGTGGTATCCACGCGGGAAATCTAATTTAGTATTGTCACCCCACCATGGCGTGTAGACGTGCAATCCACCCACACCATCTTCATTGTACACCTTACGGTCAAATAATTTAGGAATGATGGCGGAACGTGAAGCACCCGTTGAGTCGTTGATGTATTTACCAACCACCCCACTCGAATTTGCAATGCCATCTGGGAAACGAGAACTCTTTGAATTTAATAATAATCGGGCTGTTTCACCTGCAGATGCAGCTAACATGACGATTTTTCCTCGCACAGAATATTCTTGCAAAGTACCTGTGTGAACATAAGAAACGCCAGTCGCTAAACCTGTAGCTGCATCTGTCATGACTTCTCTGGCCATCGCAAATGGCAACAAGGTTAAATTTCCAGTCGCCATGGCTGGTTTTACCAACACAGATGAAGAAGAAAAGTCAGCATAAGCTGAACATCCACGGTTACATTGTGCACAGTAAAAACATGAGCCACGCTCGCTGTTTATCGGTTTTGTTAAGATGGATAAGCGAGAAGGGTAGGTGGGAATTCCCAAAGCCTTATTGGCCTTCTTGATCATCAATTCATGCAAACGCGGTTTAGGCGGCGGCAAGAAAAATCCATCTGGATCATTTCTAAGTCCTTCGTTGGTCCCAAAAACCCCTAACATTTTATCTATTTTATCATAAAATGGCTTCATGTCATCGTAGCCAATCGGCCAGTCATCTCCTAAACCATCAATGCTTTTTCTTTTGAAATCGTCCGGGCCAAAACGCAAGGAAATACGTCCCCAGTGATTGGTTCTTCCTCCGACCATACGCGCACGAAACCAGTCAAATTTAGTGCCGTTTTTACGCGTATATGGTTCTCCGTCAATTTCCCAGCCGCCATACGCAGCATCGAAATCTCCAAAGGCTCTAGTCGTTCCAGTTCCTCTTCGAGGGGATTCGTAAGGCCATTTTAATTGGGTGATGTTCTTAGGGTCAGCCGGATCAAAGGGTTGGCCTGCCTCTAACACACAAACTTTAGCGCCAGCCTTCGTTAATGTATGTGCAGCCATTCCTCCTCCTGCTCCTGAACCCACAATGACTACATCAAAAACCTCTTGTTGCGATTGAATGTAAATTGAATTATTGATCATTATTTTTCTATAGGTTTAAAGAATGGTAAAAGTATAAAATTTGAGTTATTTTTGCTTTCATTACCCGTAATTATTTTGGCAAAAAATACAAAAAATGGGGAAGAACCTTTGAAAAAAGGGGAAACTCCATTGTCCCGACAGTTTAATCAGATCAAGGCTAAATATCCTGGAGCAATATTATTGTTTCGAGTGGGGGATTTCTATGAGACTTTTGGGGAAGATGCGGTGAAAGCGTCCAAGATTTTAGGGATCGTTTTGACCCGCCGAAATAATGGAAACGCGGATGATCATTTGGCGGGATTTCCACATCATTCCTTGGATACTTATTTGCCAAAATTAGTTCGAGCGGGCCAGCGTGTGGCGATTTGTGACCAATTAGAAGATCCGGCTTCCGCCAAAGGAATTGTAAAAAGGGGAGTGACGGAATTAGTGACTCCGGGGGTTTCTTTTAATGACCAAGTGCTTGACCATAAGCGTAATAACTATGTGGCGGCTTTGTCCTATTCGGAGAAAGAAGCCTTGTTTGGCCTCGCTTTTTTAGACATTTCCACGGGCGAATTTATGTGTTCTCAGGGGTCTTTGGCTTACATTCAGAAGATGGTGCAAAGCTTCATGCCTTCAGAAATTTTATATCCTAAAAAATATCGAGCGCATTATTTGGAGCATTTTGGAGATGCCTTCCATTCGTTTACGTTGGAGGAATGGATTTTTACACATGAGTTTGCGTATCCATTAATGACTCAGCATTTTAAGACTCAAAATTTAAAAGGTTTTGGGATTGAAGATATGCCGCTCGGTGTGATTGCCGCTGGGGTTATTTTACATTATTTGGCAGAAACGGAGCATAATCAAGTCGGTCATATTTCTGCCATCCAGCGAATAGAGGAAGATAAATATGTGTGGTTGGACCGATTTACCATTCGGAATTTGGAGTTAATTCATTCGGTTCAAGAGGGTGGTGTGCCATTGATCCAGTTGATGGATCAAACGCTCACGCCCATGGGCGCTCGCTTATTGAGAAAGTGGATGGTCCTTCCTTTAAAAGAGTTGAAGGCCATTAATGAACGCCAAGAGGGGGTCGCTGGGCTTATTTCCTCTGCTGATTTATTGGATTCTTTAGTCCATTTTTTGAAGCCTGTGGGAGATTTGGAACGTTTGATTTCCAAAGTGGCTGCCACTCGGGTCAATCCGCGGGAGTTGTTGCAATTGAAACGGGCGCTCCAACAAATCCCCGAGATTAAGGAATTGTTGGCTAATCAGTCCTCTACTTATTTGGCGAAATGGGCGGACCATTTAAATCCCTGCCTTAAACTGGTTCAGAAAATAGAAGAGGCTTTGCGGGAAGATGCGCCTATGTTGATTCATCAGGGGGGAATTATCAAAACGGGCTTTTTGCCTGAATTGGACGAATTACATTTATTGTCATCCAACGGCAAGGAATATTTGGCTTCCATGCAGAAGCGTGAAATTGAACGTACGGGCATTAGTTCCTTGAAAATTTCTTATAATCGGGTTTTTGGGTATTATTTGGAAGTGACGCATGCACACAAAGATCGCGTGCCGGCCGACTGGATACGGAAGCAAACCTTGGTGAATGCGGAGCGCTACATTACTGAGGAGTTGAAAATTTATGAGGAGAAGATTTTAACGGCGGAGGATAAAATCGCGTCGATTGAGTTGGGCATTTTCAATGAATTGGTGCGGGAGGCTTTGGGGTATTTGGAACTCATTCAGATTAATGCGACCGGCTTGGCTACCTTAGATGTGTTGACCAGTTTTGCGGTAGTCGCTCAAAAAAATAAGTATGTAAGGCCTGTTTTAAATGAAGGGGATACGATTGAGATTATTGCAGGGCGACATCCTGTGATCGAAATGTCTTTGGCCGCTGGGGAGGAATACGTTCCGAATGATGTGTTTTTGGATCATGAAACCCAGCAAATCATGATGATTACCGGACCAAATATGGCGGGAAAATCGGCACTTTTGCGGCAGACTGCCCTGATTGTTTTATTGGCCCAAATGGGTTCTTTTGTTCCTGCAGATTCGGCTAATATCGGTTTAGTCGATAAGGTATTTACTCGGGTGGGTGCTTCGGATAACTTGTCCAAAGGCGAGTCCACCTTCATGGTGGAGATGACGGAGACCGCTGCTATTTTAAATAATTTATCTAGTCGGTCTTTGGTGTTGTTGGATGAAATCGGTCGGGGTACCTCGACTTACGATGGCGTATCGATGGCCTGGGCGATTGCCGAGCATCTACATAATCATCCCAAAAACAGTGCTAAGACATTATTTGCCACCCATTACCATGAATTAAACCAGTTGGCCGAAGACTTTCCTCGCATAAAAAACTACCATGTGTCGGTCAAAGAAGTGGGTAATAAAATTGTTTTTCTTCGCAAATTATTGCCGGGTGGTTCGGCGCATAGTTTTGGTATTCATGTAGCCCAAATGGCCGGCATGCCCAATTCATTAGTCTTAAGGGCCCATGAAATTTTACAAAATTTAGAAAAAGATCATTCCTTGGATGATCATGTGGAGCGCTTGAAGGAGATGCCAAAAGCAAATTTCCAAATGAGTTTATTTGGCGCCGAAATTCCGGAGGGTTTGCAAAAAGTGCAGGATCAATTAAATGCTTTGGATGTTAATACGCTTTCGCCGATTGAGGCGCTGCTGAAGTTGAATGAGTTGAAACGTCTGTTGTAGAGACGCGATAATCGCGTCTTTTTTTTACAACATGATGATTTATGTAAATTCAAATTAGACGCGAGGTATCGCGTCTCTACATTTTCAATTCCTCACATCCAATCCCCAATTCAATTTATTGCGGAGTGTTTGAAGAAAATCGTCGCCAGGGATTTTGACGATTTTACCTGAAAATGCAGCCTTTTTGACTTCAATGGATATTTTGCTATCGATCACTCGAGATCTTGAATCGATGGAAATGAGGAAATTTTGACTTCGACTGCTCACTTCAAATTTTAAAACTGAGTCACTAGAAACAATTAAGGGACGCACATTTAAATTATGTGGGCTTACTGGCGCTATGATCAGTGAATCCGAAGTAGGGATGACAATAGGTCCGCCCACGGAAAGTGAATAACCCGTAGATCCTGTAGCTGTGGATACAATAATGCCATCGGCCCAGTAGGTATTTAAAAAATTACCGTCCAAAAAAGTTTTAATTTGAATCATGGAAGACGAATCTGTCTTCATGATTCCGACCTCATTTAAGCCAAAATCTTTGCCATGAAATAAATCTATTTCGGCATCCACCGCGACTAAACATCGGTCTTCGATGGTATATTCATTCGATAAAACATGCTGCAAAGCTTGGGAAACTTCTTCGGGAGAAAGAGTGGCCAAGAAACCTAAACGGCCAGTATTAATTCCCAAAATGGGTATTTCCTTGCCGCCCACGTGACTTAAAGTCTCTAAAAATGTTCCATCTCCACCGATGCTCCAAGCCATTTGAACATTTTCAGGGCCTTGATTAGTTGAATAGCTTTGGAATTTATCTAATTGAAATCCATGCTCTTTTAAGTGAGCATGAAAGCTTTCTGAAATTTGAATCTGTTCGTTTTTTGCTGAGATATCTACCCATAATTTTTCCATCACAGGCTTCATGTCAGCCGAAAACTCCTTTCCGTGAATGGCTAATGGGAAATTCAAAGCTTAGGGATTTAAATATTTCAGTAACAAATCAAAGCGCGTTTGGTCCACTTCTTCTTGGTTACCAAACATGAACGCTTTTTCAATATGAATTTCGTGTCGCTCTAAACTTTTTACAATGGCTGAAAATTGGTCTGTTTGGATTTGTAAAATCAACTCAGGCCATACGTGATCTTCTTTGGTCGACTTCGTTAAATAGCTTCGGGTGATTAAACCTTTATTTTCTTCAATTATTTTGGCAATCACGTTCATGGAATCTCTTTGGGTATGAAAGACAATGCGAATAATTCCCCCATTTTGAGCATTAAATCCGGTGTAAAATAAGGTTTTAGCTACGGATTGCCAAGGCAAATATCCTTGGTATTTCATTTGTTCATCCACCACAGGAATGACCCAAAATCCACTTTCCTCAAAAAAAGGAAGACTCGCTAAAATATCCTCTTCTGTTTCTATTTTTACCTGATTAAGTTCATGCTGAAATTGGTCAATTTTACCATCCGGATGCGTGGCTTTCATTAACATTTCCTCGGTGATATTTCCGATCCATTGTTTCTTGTCAAGCACAGAAATAACGTTCATGTTATTGGAGTGCATGATTTTCAAGGATTTTTGCACCGAATCTTGAATGGAAATGGTGGGTAAATCAAAGGATAAAAATGTGAGTGCCATCATGACGCAATGGGATTATTTTCTAACCATGTTGACAAAATGCGATTAAACTCATCGGGTTGTTCCATCATGGGTGCGTGGCAACATTTATCAATGAAATGCAATTCAGATCCTGGAATTAATTGATTGAATTCATGACCTACATGAGGGGGTGTAATCGTGTCATTTAACCCCCAAATCAAAAGTGTTGGGGTATTTATGCGCACAATATCTTTGGCCATGTTATTTCGCTGGGCTGATTTAGCAATGGCAATAATGCGCAATACTTTTGGGATGCTATTAATGATCTCAAATACTTCGTCGACCAATTCCTTGGTAGCCGTTTTAGGATCATAAAACGTATATTCAATCCGCTCCTTAATAAATTCGTAATCGCCTCGTTTCGGATAAGTCCCTCCCATAGAATTCTCAAATAAACCGGAAGAACCCGTTAAAATAAGCCTTTCTACTTTATGCGCATGTTTTAATGTATAAATCAAAGCTACGTGACCCCCTAAGGAATTTCCGATTAAGCTAAAGGTTTCTAGTTTTTTGAATGCGACAAATTCTTCGAGAAAAACGGTTAGGCCTTCACAACCCGCCTCTTTAATGGGCATATCGTGGATTGGCATGAGTGGAATGATGACTCTGTACTTTTGGCTAAACAGATTAATTACGCCTTCCCAGTTGCTTAAGGCGCCAAACAATCCATGAAGTAAAAGTAGTATTTCACCTTTTCCTTCATCAATGTATTGATAATTGCTTTCCTCCTTAATACTAAAGTTCATTCCGAGCTACCATTTAATCTGCAAATTAGTAAAAACACTTCAAACTTTTGTAAGTTTAAAATGTTTATGAAAATATAAACTTAATATGAATTCAATTGTGATCGTTGGCGGCGGAATTGCAGGTCTGCAAGCAGCGCATATTTTACAAAACAAAGGGCTTGATTTTATTTTAATTGAAAAATCAATGTCATTAGGCGGTAGAGTCCAAAGTGAAGAATTTCAAGGGTATACCTTAGATCACGGTTTCCAAGTTTTACAGACCGCGTATCCGGAAGTCCAACGAAGTCTTCAAATATCTAAATGGGATTTATCTTATTTTCAATCGGGCGCTTATGTGCTCAACGAGGGAAAATTCAAACCCTTTATCAATCCATTAAAATCTCCACTTTTATTTTTAAAAAACATCACTGCGGCGGGGGCTACTATTTTTGATTTTTTGAAGTTGGCCTGGATTTGGTTAAAAACACAAGGTTCGATTTTACCGATAAATTCAGACGCAGAAACTACTTCTGAACTTATTTCGCGATATCGTTTTTCAGAAAAATTTCAGCGCAATTTTTTAAGGCCTTTTTTTGCTGGCATCTTTTTAGATGTTTCATTGAGCCCCCCGAACTCCTTGTTTTTCTATTATATGAAGCAGTTTTTAGAGGGAAAAGCCGCAATACCTAAACAGGGCATGGGTGCTATCGCTTTAGATTTAGCTGCAGGAATCCCTGACGAAAAAATAAGAACTGGGGTTTGGGTCACTGAGATTAAGGGTAAAATGCTCCAATTAAATAATGGGGATACACTTCATTTTGACCAACTTATCTTAGCGACAGATCCCAAGCAAGCCTGTGAATTATTGAAAATTGATTTTCCACCACAGGCTCATTTTGGTTCCAAGACCTTTTATTTCAGCATGGACAAAAGTCTTGAGACTGCATTGCCTCTCATTCATTTGATGCCATTACATTCAAGTCCATTGTTGCATTTTTCTTGCTTGAGCCAAGTAAATCCTGTCTTAGCCCCCGAGGGAAAGCATTTGATTTCTGCGACTAGTTTGCAGATGGATCTTGCCGACGAAGAAGTGGCACGAGAATTAGCGCGGGTTTTAGATCTTTCACCGAACGATTTTATATTCTTGAAATCTTTTTCAATTCCTCATTCTTTATATAAATTGGGATGTTTTGCTGAAGTTTGTCAAAAAGCGGAAGAGGAAAATATAATGTTAGCGGGGGATTACACGCTTTTCCCATCGTTGCAAGCGGCTTTGTCATCAGGCCGAAAAGCTGCAGAAAAAATAGTAGCAAGCAGCCAAACTGATTAAGGTCAATATTTTTTTCTGTTTTTGCGTACATTTGCTCGAATTAAACTCTGATATGAAAAAAGTTCTTCTCTTTATTTTTGTTAGCATTTTATTGGGTGCTTGTCAGAAATCAAATCCAAATTTTCAAAAGGACGCGGCAAACCCTGAGTTTTTAATCAGGGCAGAGTTGATGTTGACCGAGAGCATTATTCATGATATTTTTGCCCCACCCGTTTCCGCGCGTATTTATATGTATGCAGGTATCGCAGGGTATGAGGCAGCTATTCCAGGGGATAAAAAATTCAAATCGTTGGTGGGCCAATTAAATGGCTTTGAGAAAATACCCCAACCGGAAAAGGGTTTGGAATATTGTTTTCCTTTGGCATCTACCAGAGCCTATTTGGCCGTGGGGAAAAAATTGACTTTTGCCCAAGACATGTACAAGGAGTTTGATAAGAAATTAGAAGAAGATTATCAGAAAATAGGGATACCCTCAGACGTTTACGAAAGGTCTATTGCCTACGGAGATTCAGTCGCTGCGGCAGTGATGCGCTATGCGGCAAAGGATAATTACAAACAAACAAGGGGTTTGCGGTTTACGGTAACCAATTTACCAGGAACTTGGACTCCTACACCGCCTGCCTATATGGATGCTGTAGAACCCTATTGGACTAAAATTCGTCCCATTACTTTAGATTCAGCATCCCAATTTAGAGCACCATCTCCCTCTAAATTTGATTTAACCAAGGGAAGTCCTTATTACAAAGAGGTCATGGAGTCTTATGAAACGGTTAAGAACTTAACGGAGGAGCAACGAAACATTGCCAATTTTTGGGATTGCAATCCGTTTAAAATGAACATTACGGGGCATGCGATGTTTGCCACTAAGAAAATGTCACCCGGTGGACATTGGTTGGGCATCGTGGGCCAAGTATCTCGCCAATTACACAAATCCTACCTAGAAACGGCAGAGGCATTAGCTCTTACCTCCATTGGAATCTTTGATGGATTTATCGCGTGTTGGGATGAAAAATATAGGTCTATTCGCATTAGGCCAGAAACGATTATTAATGCGAGTATCGATAAATCATGGGTTCCTGTGTTGCAAACACCCCCTTTTCCAGAATATACTTCAGGGCATAGCACCATTTCGAGGGCTGCAGCGGAGGTTTTGACAAACTTATATGGGGCCAATGTCGCCTTTGAGGATTCTACGGAAATACCTTATGGTTTACCCCCAAGAAAATTCAAATCATTTATTCAGGCATCAGATGAGGCGTCGGTTTCTCGTTTGTATGGAGGGATTCATTTTATGCCAGCCTTAATCGAGGGAGCTATACAAGGTGCTAAAGTAGGCCAACATCTTTTAGCTCGTGTCAAGACGCGCTGATGAAAAAGGACATAGAAACCAAGGCGGATATTCAGAATTTTGTGGATGCATTTTATGCCAAAATGCCTTCAGATGATTTGGTGGGTCACGTATTTATGGATGTGGCCCATGTGGATTTTTCTAAACATCTGCCAAAAATGTATGATTTCTGGGAGATGTTGTTGATGGATGGTAAAAATTACCAGGGTGCCCCGATGCGTCCCCACTTAGAAATTAATCAGAAAATTCCATTGACCCCCGCCCATTTTGCGCGTTGGCTTGAGCTATTTTATGTCACATTAGATGAGCATTTTGAAGGTCCAAAAACAGAAGATGCCAAATTAAAGGCGCGAAATATTGCGGATACTTGGGCGTATAAATTAGACTACATCAACAACCATCAAGGCTAAAACGCCTGTTTACAGCGAAAAGTAAATTTTCTTTTTATCTAACCAAACCGCAAGCCGAGTAATTAGGTACAAGACAACGAGCGCGTTGATCGCTTCGGCAACCATTCCGTAGATACTTATTTTTTCTAAAAATCCACCCACAAACGTGAAAGTAGCTCCTCTTAGCCATTCTGGGCCAATCGATTCGAAAAACAAATAAATAAAAATGGAATTTTTGCCGTAGGAGAGGATGTAATCGGGGACTGAGATTTTGGGTTTATCATGGGACCAATTATAATAAAAGGCTGCCATCATAAGAGAAATCCAACCGGCAGAAGCGATGGTAAATGAAAGCGTGGCGGTTCTTTTGATGATGGGTATTCCCGCCATGTCAAGGCCATATCCGACAATCACACCTAAAATCCCCAAGCCAATTAACGTTTTTAAAAGATCTTTTGGCGAAGTAGACCGATGAATAATTCGGCCCAATAAAGCCCCCCAAATCGTATGTGCTGCGGTTGGGATGCAATTAATGGCTATCCAATGCCCCCCACTTAATTTACCCATTAAGACCATGTCCATGAATGATCCAAAATTTTTATCTCGGACATAAGGTTCATTGAATCCAGGAATGTCGGTGAACACATACAATGAATGGGCGAGAAGCAATAAGAATAATGAAGCGGCTAATTGCAATGGGATCGAAAAGCGCAATAAAAAGAAAGCTACGATGGTCGTAAAAGATAATTGGGTCAACACATTCCACAGCTCAAAAACCAATTTCTCTCTTCCTAAGCAATGTAAACCCGTACCACAAAGAAAGAGCAAAACAGATCTTTTTAATACTTTGGGCCATAGTTGGGCATACGTAGCTCCTTGGTCGATTCGTTTATACGTGGAAAAATATAAAGCGGAACCTGCAATCATCATAAATCCGGGTTGGATTAAATCCCAAAAGTGCAGCCCCTGCCATTCCGCATGATTAAATTGGGTTAATATAAATGATTCAGGAAAGATTTTTCCTAATCGGCTATACAAGCCAGTGCTTTCGGCAGCTAACAAAAACAAGATAAATCCTCGAAAATAATCTACAGATGGTATTCTTTTAGTTATCATTATTTGCTTATTTTTCGTGTCAAAGGTAAAAATTTTTTCTAATTTCGTGATTTCCATGGGAATTCAATTTTATGATCGTATCCACGCCGGGCCGAATTTGTTTATTTGGTGAACATCAAGATTACTTAGGTTTACCTGTTATCGCAGCTGCAATTTCGAAAAGAATACAGATTAAAGGCCAATTCAGAGCTGATAACGTGATTCATTTTTCATTGCCCGATGTGCAAAAAACAGAAGAATTTGAAGTCAATTTTCCTTTAGAATATTCCAAAGAAAGAGATTATTTTAAAAGCGTTTTGAATGTTTTGCATCGAAAAGGCCATGAGTTAACGCGTGGGTTTGAGATGGAGGTTCGTGGAAATATCCCGATTAATTCTGGCACATCAAGTTCCTCAGCGCTTTTAGTTTCTTGGGTTAAATTCCTCAATGACATGTACGGTTTGGGATATACGCAAAAGCAAATTGGCGAAATCACTTATGAGGCGGAGGTTTTGGAATTTACGGAACCTGGTGGAATGATGGATCAATATTCAACGGCGGTGGGGAATGTGATTTACCTAGCAAGCCAACCCGAGATTTCGATTAAGACCTATGCCCGAGATTTGGGGACCTTTGTGTTAGGGGATTCTTTGGAGGCAAAAGATACGTTGGCGATTTTGTCCCGAGTAAAATTTGGGACCTTGGGAGGCGTAAATAAAATTAAGGAGAAGGATCCGAGTTTTGATTTGTCTTCTGCGACGCTTTCAGATTTGAATGCGCACAAGAATTTGATCACAGCGGATGAATATATTTTAATTAGTGCGAATATAGATGACCGGGATATTTTGTTGGCCGCCAAAGCTATGTTTGAAGGAGAGGCTGACTGGAGCGATCAAACCTTAGGAGATTTATTGAATCAGCATCAACAAAATTTACGTGAACACAAGCGAATTTCTACTCCTAAAATCGATCGAATGATTCAAGCATCGCTAGATTCGGGTGCATTGGGAGCTAAGATTAATGGTTCCGGTGGAGGTGGTTGTATGTTTGCCTATGCGCCCGAAAATCCAGAAAAAGTAGTGGAGGCCATTGAAAAAGAAGGGGGTAAGGCCTATATCATACGAGTAGACCAGGGCACGAAGTCTGAATCAGAAAGTTTATTTTTTTAATATAATATGAAAAAGCGTTTATTAATATTAGCAGGAGGGATGGCCTCAAGGATGAAGAAAGCAATGGCTGAAGGGGGTTCGGATTTAGATCCTTCCTTGGTTGCCCAGGCAAATTCAGTCACCAAAGGGATGATTCAAGTAGGAAAAAATGGGAAGACATTAATTGATTATCAATTATACAACGCACATTTGGCGGGAATCGAAGAGGTGATGTTATTGCTTCATCCGACGGATTCTGTTTCTCAGGAATATTGTGAATCGCTGATGTCCAAGGATGCGTGTTGGGGTTTGCAAATTGTCTTTGCGCGCCAACAAATTCCATCGGATCGAGAGAAGCCTGCTGGAACTGCGGATGCGGTTTATCAGGCATTAATGCAACATGATTCTTGGCAAAAGGACCGCGTAATCGTTTGCAATTCAGATAATTTATATAGTGTAAATGCACTGAAAATGTTATGGTCATCCACTGAAACGCAGGCATTAATTTCCTATCACCGCGATAGTTTATTGTATCCTGCGGAGCGGATTTCGGCTTTTGCTTTAATAAGGACTGATTCGGATGGATATTTACTGGAGATCATTGAAAAGCCTACGCAAGAACAAGCGGATGAGCTGATGGCTCAATTGGGCCGATTGGGTGTCAGCATGAATATTTTTGTCTTTGAGGCGAGTACTTTTTTACCTTATTTAGCTGCCACACCTTTTCATCCTATTCGCAATGAAAAAGAATTGCCTACGTCGGTGGCTATGTTTGGTGAGGGAACTGGAAAAGGCTTTTACGCCATTCCATTAGCTGAAAATGTACCGGATCTAACGAGCAAAGAGGATATTTTGGTGATGCAAAAATACCTGGAGGAGACGTATGGTGAGTTTTAGGTAATAGGTAAAATTAGGTAATAGCTATCAAGTAATAGTTATTAGGTAAGAGGTATTAAGTATTAGTTAATGTGATAATAGCATTTAACGCAATATTATTTATATTCGAATTATCTTATAATTACTCTTAAGCTAACATTTATTAATAACCTATTACTTTTTACTTTATACTTATTACCTATTACTTAATACCTAAATATAACCTATGTCAATTCTCATCGTCATTATTTGTATTTTACTGTTGGTTTTTTTGATTACTTATTTGAAGGTCAATTCATTTGTTGCTTTCTTATTAATCAGTTTATCGGCAGGTGTGATGTTGGGAATTCCGCTTCCTGACTTAGCCAAAACAATCCAAAAAGGTTTAGGAGATACATTAGGTTCTTTGGTTACGATTATCGTTTTAGGTGCGATGTTGGGTAAGTTGGTGGCGGAAAGTGGCGCGGCCCAACAAATTTCCGGGACATTGATTAATATTTTTGGTCAAAAAAACATGGCTTGGGGCTTAATGTTCACAGGTTTTATCATCGGTATTCCTCTTTTTTATAATGTGGGATTTGTATTAATGATTCCATTGGTGTTTGCCTTAGTGCATCAGTATAAGTTACATCCCTTAGTGACTGGAGTTCCCATGATGGCATCGCTATCTGTGGCGCATGGGTTTTTACCTCCGCATCCTTCTCCAGCTGCATTGGTGGCACAATTTCAGGCGAACATGGGCTTAACCTTGATGTATGGAATCGTCATCGCTATTCCAGCCATCATATTAGCAGGGCCTATTTTTGCGAAGACATTGGTCAATCGGCCCATCAAATCTTTAGGGACATTTTCGATGAAATCATTACCCGAAAATGAGTTGCCTAATAAATTATCCAGTTTTGTGACGGCCTTGTTGCCCGTATTTTTATTGGTATTTACCACCATTGCTGAAGTGTATATTGATAAGACTACGGTGTTGGGCCAAGTATTTAAATTAATCGCAGATCCAGCCATGGTGATGTTGGTCGCTATCTGCTTTGCCACCTACAGTTTAGGATTGCGCATGGGCAAAAAGATGGAGGATATCATGAACATATATGCTGAAGCGGTAAAGGATGTGGGGATGATTCTTTTGATCATCGCGGGGGCTGGAACGCTCAAAGAAGTTTTATTGGTTTCTGGCGTTAGCAAGGAAATTGCCGGTTATTTAGGGGCATTGCCTATTCCACCCTTGGTATTGGGCTGGTTGATGGCGGCGATTATTCGCGTTTGTGTGGGTTCAGCAACCATTGCGGGGTTAACGGCCGCGGGAATGATATATCCTTTGGTCGCTGGAGGAGGAGTGGATCCCAACTTAATGGTCTTGAGTATTGGTGCGGGGAGTTTGATGTTTTCTCATGTGAATGATGGGGGTTTTTGGCTCTTTAAAGAATATTTTAATTTAAGTATATCAGAGACGATTCGGTCATGGTCAGTCATGGAATCCATTGTCTCGGTGGTCGGTTTACTAGGCGTACTCTTGTTAAATCAAATCTTGTGATTAAATTAATGATGGTTTAATCTTAACCATTTTATGATTTTCATTACTTCTTTGGAATTTTATTTTGGTTTTTGTGCAAGCCAATAAAACAATTCTATATATCCAGAGTTACGCTGTAAAATTTTGATAAATCACAATATGCCGTCAATAATTTGGTGATAAATTGTTGGTTTATTAATAATTCCCTAATTTTCGGAATTATTTTTTTTTGATTCCAAATAAATTTAAACCCTTAACAAAAAAGTACATGAAAAAAAAATTACTCATGACTTTCCTGTTGGCTTTCTTTACCCTCACCAGCTTAATTGCTCAGGAAAGAAAAATAACAGGAAAGGTGACTTCGGCCGAAGATGGCTCGAATTTACCAGGCGTTTCAGTTTCGATTAAAGGAACTACCAAAGGAACGCAAACAAATGCTGAAGGAGTCTACTCCATTTCAGTGCCAAATTCAACTACATTGGTATTCTCCTTTGTAGGATTAAATTCTCAAGAAATTTCAGTAGGTAACCAATCGGCTATTAACGTCGTGTTATCTTCGGATTCACGTCAGTTATCTGAGGTGGTTGTAACAGGTTACAGTTCTGTGCAGAAGAGGACTTTTTCAGGTGCTACTGCAACTATTTCATCCAAGGAAGTAGCAAAACAAACATTTGGTTCATTTGACCAAGCTTTACAGGGCGCTGCTACAGGTGTTTCTGTAATGGCAAATGGAGGTCAACCGGGCCAACAAGCCGTTGTGAGAATTAGAGGTAACGGTTCAATCAATGGAGTAAATACGCCATTGTTTATTTTAGATGGAGTTGAAATTTCTGCTGCAGATTTTCAAACAATGAACCAAGGTGATTTTGACGGCATTGAAGTGTTAAAAGATGCGGTTTCTACTGGTATTTATGGTTCTAGAGGAGCTAACGGAGTATTTGTCATAACGTCTAAAAGAGGTAAAGCTGGTCAAGTTCAAATAAACTACGATTATCAAATAGGTCAAAGTAAAATGCCTGAGGATCGCCTTATTGTTATGAACAGCGAAGAGAAGATTAAATATGAGCTTCAAAGAGGCAATCCGTATGAATGGTCAAAAGCTGAAAGTGATTCATTGAAAAAAATCAATTTTAGTTGGCGAGATGAATTATTCCGTACCGCCAGAACCGAGCAACACCAAATTTCTGCCAATGGTGGAACTGAAGCAAGTAAGTTTTATGCTTCTCTAGCGTACCTCGATCAGCAAGGTATCGTCAATACGACGGGTCTGAAGCGTTATACAGCAAGAGCGAACGTTGATAATACGGTTAAGAATTTTAAATTTGGTTTAGGAATTCAAGGTGGTTTTTCAAATAGAACAAATACTTCGGAAGCGAATACCTTTTTAAGTTCACCTTTGAATGCGATTCGTTGGAGTAATCCTTACGAGGTGGCAATGCTTCCTAATGGAAGTTATAATGAATCTGGTGGTCCAAATACGGGTCAATTGGGTTCAGGTCAGCCGAATGGCGCGATGGAGTTATTTTTGAATTATAACTATAACAAACAGATTAAAGGTGTGGCTACTTCTTATTTAGAGTATCACATTCCTGCTGTTAAAGGCATGTTCCTAAGAACAAACTGGGGGGTAGATTATACGCAAAATGAAAATGCCGACTTCGTAGATCCGAAGGTTTCTGGAGGTATTGCTCGTCAGGGTATCTTGACAAGATCAATGAACAGAAATTTCCGTTATACTGGAACGACCTCATTAAACTACAATGCAACCTTTGGAAAGCATGAAGTGAGTACTGGGGTATTTGGTGAATTGATTAAAAATGACTTCAGATCATTTGGATTTACGGGGTATGGATTTACGAATGGATTTACCAACGAAGCAGGTATAACTCCAGGATCAGCCACTACACCCAATTACATACCAGCTGTATCAGGTAATGGAAACGAATATGGATTGATGTCTTTATTTGCAACTGTTAATTATGGGTATGATGGTAAGTATTTCTTAAATGTTGTTGCTAGACGAGATGGATCTTCTCGTTTCGGGTTGGATAATAAATGGGCAAACTTTGGATCAGTAGGCCTTGTGTGGTTAGCGAGTGAAGAAGCTTTCATCCGTAACATTACATTTATCGACAACCTTAAGTTGAGAGCAAGTTTTGGTACCACGGGTAATAATGGTGCTGATTTATATCCAATTCCTCAATTTGGAAGAACTTCATATGCAGGTATTGGAGCTTGGTCACCAAGCGTAGCGGGTAATCCTCGTTTAACTTGGGAGATTAACTCTACAGCCAACATTGGTGTTGATTTCTCTGTAATGAGAAACAGAATTAATGGTACTGTTGAGGTTTATAACAGAAACACCACTGATCAGTTTTACAACTTACCAGTAGACCCTTCGGCGGGTGGTTTCACAACGATACAAAGTAATTTTGGTCAAGTTAGAAATAGAGGTATTGAAGTTTCTTTAAACTCTGATTTGATTAAAACATCATCATTCACATGGAACATAGGTGCTAATATTTCATACAATAAGAATGAAATCATGGAATTACCTCAGGATAATGTTATTTCTGGAGTTACTGTGTTAGCCAAAGGTAGCCCGATCAATACTTTATTCCTTGTTCCTTATGCAGGTGTAGATCCAGAAACTGGAAATGCTTTGTACACAAAGCTAGATGGCACAAAAACACAAACGTTCAATGTAGCTGACAAGATCAAATATGGTACTTCTGATGCCCCTTTATTCGGTGGTATAACAACGAGAATTACTTATGCTGGTTTTGATTTAAGTGCGCAGGCCAACTTCTTTTTGGGAAGAGAAATGTATAATAATGATTTGAATAACATTATTAACCCAACGTATTATTTCGATAATATGCATATTTCGATGCTTAATGAGTGGACGCCAACGAATAAAATCACTGACGTTCCAAGACCAGGAAATCCGTACAGAGCGCAAACATCTAGATTAATTGATGATGCTAGTTTCTGGAGACTGCGTAATGTAACCTTAGGGTATACTTTCAAAGCAGCTACCTTAAAGAAAATTAAAGTTAGAGCTGCACGCGTTTTTGTTCAAGGACAAAATTTATGGACATCAACTGTCTTTAGAGGTTTTGATCCAGAAGCTACTGGAACTTCTTTAACGGGCGCTCAGTACCCTTCTTTAGTACAAACAACGTTCGGTTTAAACATTGGGTTTTAATTATATAAACACAGAAATTATGATAAATAACATATTTAAGCGTAGTGCTGCATTGCTATTTTTAGCTGCATTTACGTTACAAAGCTGTCAAGACACGTATGTGAATCTTGCACCAGAATTCACGCTGGATGCTGTTAACAACCCAACTAATATGGGACAATTAGAGCAGGTATTAGATGGTGCCTATGCTAACTTCAGAGCTAATGATTATTATGGGTCTGGAAGTGGAACAGGTAGTGGTGCGGCCATTATGCCGGATGTAATGAGTGATAACTTGTATGAAACGATTCAAACGTTGGCAAATTCAAGAGATATGTCAAACTTCCAATTTCAGCAAAATACCGCTCAAATCACGAATATTTACAATGCGATGTACAAAGTGATTTCGGTTGCTAACATTGTTTTGCGTGATGTAGATAAGTTTACAACGCCTGCGAATAAAAAGACGGCCAATCGAATTAAAGGTCAAGCGCATGCGATTAGAGCTTTAGCGCATTTTGATTTATTCAAATATTTTGCAGAAAATTATGATCGTAATAGTACAACTACATTAGCCTTAAATTACAGTAAGACTTTTGAAATTTCTTCTGAGGCAAAGCCTGTGAGATTATCGAATAAAGTTTACTACGATGAGCTTTTTGCTGATATCAATGCAGCACAAACACTGCTTGCTGATGTTGATAAAAATGTAAATCAAGGTTTTGCGGCAATTAGACCCAAAATGGGTCTCGCAGCAGCGCACCTTTTAAAGGCAAGAGTTTCTCTTTACGCAGGTTTGTATGCAGATGCGATTGCGGCTTCCACTGCCGGTATTGCCATTGCGCCAGCTTTAGTAAGCAATCAAACAACGTTTAATGGGATGTACTCAGAAGCAGCAGCTGGAGAAATTATCTGGAATGTGCAATTTGACGCAGGTCAAAGTGGCCCTACATTTGTTGCATTTTTTGCAACGAACAACAGAAGTTATTTCCGTCCAGCCTTAGAAATTGCAACGAGAGCTGGTACAAGTGGTTTGATTCGTAGCAATGACATCCGTTACGGTGCTTATTTTGCGAGTGTCAACCCAACTACAGAAGTTCCTCAAGCATTAGCTTTAACCAAGTACAGAGGTAAAGGCGGTGTTTCTAACGGTAATGCAAATTTTGTTGCCATGAAAACAGCTGAGTTGTATTTAATCAGAGCTGAGGCGTTTGCACTTTCTAGCACGCCGCAGGATGCATTAGCGATGAGGGATTTAAATACTTTGAGAACAGCTAGAATTAGTGGCTATGTTAATGAGGATTTAACTGGTGCTACTTTAGTTAATGCAATTGCAGATGAAAGAAGAAGAGAGTTTGTCGGCGAAGGCCACCGCTTCTTTGACTTAAAGCGCACAACGAGAACTTTAAGAAGAGGAAGTACATGCGGCATTCCTTCACAGTCTCCTATTGATAAGTGTTCGTTAACGCCTACATCGCGTGAGTGGACATTCCCAATCACGGAAACATTAACGAATGCAAATCCTAAATTGGTTCAAAATCCAAGTTGGAAGTAATCTTTTAGTCATATTCATGACGGAATAAGGGGGTAAGCAATAGCTTGCCCCCTTTCTTTTTTAGGGTTTTCGCTCCTTTATATTACATAGGATACATCCCAGCTGTATTAGATTATTTATTTAGTGGAGATTCAAGAAAATAGTTGGCTTTGTTGGATTTCAGCAGGAAGTCAAACTACAATTAACTTTGTTTTATCATCATCTGAATTCAACCTAGTATCTAAAATTGTTGATCAAGGTATGAATTGAACTTCATGACTTATCCGTTCGAAAAGACAGAATTATTTATCTGCTGACTTGAAAAAATACAAAGTTGTCAGATACCTGAGATTTAATTTTTATGTTTTTTCTGATTACACAAGCTATTTTTTTATTCTTTTTTTTGTCTTATATAGAAAAATTTATAATTTCGAAAACTTTTAAAATTATTTTTTCATTAAATAAACTAATCAACATGAAAAAACTCTTACTCGTATGGGTATTAGTGATGGCTGCATTCAGTTCATCTCTAGCTCAAACAAGGCAAGTAACTGGAAAGGTTACTTCTTCTGAGGATGGTTCAGCTCTTCCGGGAGTTAGTGTCAGCCTAAAAGGTACCGCTCGTGGTACTACGTCATCATCTGACGGTTCTTACAAAATTATGGTAAGTAATTCAGATGCGCTCGTTTTTAGTTTTGTTGGCTATAAGCCTCAAACAATTAATGTAGGATCTCAATCCATGATCAATGTTACTTTGGCTTCAGATGCGTCTGAGTTAAATGAAGTGATTGTAACTGCATTAGGTTTAACTCGTACAAAGAATTCATTGCCTTATGCTGCTCAGCAGATCAAAGGAGATGAACTTACTCGGGTTCGTTCAGGTAACGCATTTTCACAACTTTCTGGTAAAGTATCGGGTGTGCAGATCACACAGGGTAATGCGATCGGTGGATCTACTAACGTAGTAATCCGTGGTTCTAAGTCCTTGACTGGTAATAACCAAGCTTTATTTGTTGTGGATGGTGTTCCTATTGATAACTCAGTAACAAACACTTCTAACCAACGTACAGGTCGTGGTGGTTATGATTATGGTAATGCAGCTGCGGATATTAACCCAGACGATATTGAAACGATGACTGTATTGAAAGGTGCTGCGGCTACGGCTCTTTACGGTTCTCGTGCTTCCAATGGGGTGATCATGATCACTTCTAAAAAAGCGAAGAAAGGTCTGGGTTTAACCATCAATACAGGTTTATCAGTAGGTACTATTGATCGCACTACTTTTCCTAAATATCAAAATCAATATGGTGCAGGTTATTCGGATCCATATCAAAAAGATGGTTTCTTCTTTTTCGATGCAAATGGAGATGGGAAAGATGATTTAGTTGTTCCCACTTCTGAAGATGCTTCCTATGGAACGAAGTTTGATCCTAGCTTGATGGTTTACCATTGGGATGCTTTTGATCCTGCGGGTCCTAACTACCTAAAAGCGAAGCCTTGGGTTGCTGCGGCAAATACTCCTGAAAAATTCTACGAAACGGCTATTTCAAATAACACAAACATCTCTTTAGATGGAGCGACCGATAAAGGTAGTTTCAAATTAGGATTTACGCGGAACGAAGATCGTGGAACTTTACCTAACTCTAAGGTTACTAAGAATATAATGAACCTTTCAGGTACTTATGCTATTTCTCCTAAATTAACTGCATCTGCTTCGGCTAACGTGTCAGTGGTAGCAGGTTTAGGTCGTTATGGTACAGGGTATGATGGATTGAACGTGAATCAAAACTTCCGTCAGTGGTATCAAACCAACGTAGATATTTATGAGCAACGCGATGCGTATTTCCGTAACCAGAAAAACATAACATGGAACTGGTCAGATCCTTCATCAGCAGCAGGTTTAAAGCCGATCTACACAGATAACTACTATTGGACTCGTTACCAAAACAATGAGAACGATACTCGTACACGTATGTTTGGTAATGCCATGTTGAACTACAAAGCAACAGATTACTTAAACATAATGGGTCGTATCACGATGGATACATATGATGAATTCCAAGAGGAGCGCATTGCTGTAGGTTCGACTGATATTCCAGAGTATTCTCGTTATGATCGTCACTTTGAGGAAATCAACTATGATTTAATTGCTAATTTCGACAAAAACCTAACGAAGGATTTAAATTTGAAAGCCTTAGCAGGTTTGAACTTACGTAAGTCTTTGAATCGCTCGATTTATGCGATTACAAATGGTGGTCTAATCGTTCCTGGTTTATATTCAATCGCTAACTCGAAAGGAACTGTTTCTGCTCCATCTGAATCATACAATCCTCGTGAAGTATTCGGTTTATTCGGTGGTGCTACATTAACCTACAAAGATTTCTTAACCTTAGACGGAACAGTTCGTCAAGATAAGTCATCTACGTTACCGGTTGCTAACAATGCTTATTTGTATTATGCAGGTTCGGCGAGTTGGTTATTCTCTCACCACATTGAAGATTTACCTTGGTTAACTTCTGGTAAATTACGCGCAAACTATGCAACAGTAGGTAATGATGCACCTTGGGGGTCAATCTCGAATGTATATGATCAACCAGCTCCATTTGGTTCTACTATTTTATTCTCCGTTCCTGGAACACAGAACAATCCAAGTTTGAGACCAGAGCAAACTATCTCAAAAGAGATCGGTTTAGAAATGTCGTTTTTACAAAATCGCTTTGGTTTTGATCTGACTTACTATCAAACCAATACATTGGATCAAATTATGCCTGCGTCTGTTACGACAGCAACGGGTTACAATTCGACATATGTTAATGCGGGTAACATCGAAAACAATGGTATTGAATTAAGCGTTTATGGTTCTCCTATTAAGACTCCAGATTTTGCTTGGAATGTAAATGTCAACTTCACTCGTAACCGCAATAAAGTATTGAGCCTTTATAATGAAAGCTTAAACTTACAATTGGCATCTTTTCAAGGGGGTGTTACGTTAAATGCGACAGTTGGTGAGCCTTATGGTATCTTAAAAGGTAGAACTTGGAAGTATGTGAATGGCGAAAAATTAGTGAAATCAAATGGCCGTTACGATATGACTACAACGACTACTAATGTGATCGGTAATGTTAATCCTAACTGGATCGGTGGTATTAATAACTCGTTCCGTTATAAGAACGTTACATTAAGTTTCTTAGTCGATGTGAAGTCTGGTGGTTCTGTATTCTCGTTAGATCAGTATTATGGTGCTGCAACGGGTGTATTAGCCGAATCAGCTTTATTGAATGACAAAGGAAATCCTTCTCGTTCAACAATCGCTGAAGGTGGTGGTATCATTATGCCAGGTGTTTTAGCGGATGGTTCGAAAAATACAAAACGTGTTGAGAATGAGTATGGAACTTATGGATATGCTTACAACCCTCAACATCAATTTGTTTACGATGCGAGCTACGTAAAATTACGTGAAGCAAACATCACTTATTCGTTACCTCGTGCAGTTGTTGCAAAGCTAGGTGGAATCAAAGGGGTAGATTTATCATTGTACGGACGTAATTTGTGGATTATTCACAAAAACATTCCTGACTCCGATCCTGAAGAGAACCTTTCGGCTGGAAACGTGCAAGGGTATCAATCAGGTGCATATCCAACGACGCGTTCGATTGGATTCAATGTGAAATTATTGTTTTAATCATCCTTAATTATATACAGATGAAAAGAATATTTTTAGTTTTTGTACCGCTTTTGTTTATTGCATCAGCTTGTACGGAGGATTTAGCATCCTTAAATGTTGAGACTAAGAAGCCTGCTGCAATTCCAGCACCTACTTTGTTCTCTAATGCGGTTAAGTCTCTAGCAGGAAACTTAGCTACTGCGAGTGTGAACACAAACGTGTTCCGTTTTACCACTAGTCAATGGGCTATGGCGGTATATCAAGATGAGGCTCAATATGATTTCGCTACACGTGCGATCCCTAATACTTGGTGGAATGCAATGTACCGTGACGTTTTGGCTGACTTACGTGAGTCTTCTCGTTTAATTGGCGCAGATGCTTCTTTACTTCCAAAAGAGAAAGCGAATAAATTAGCTATTTTGGATATTATGGAAGTATACACCTTCGGTATTTTAGTGAATACTTTCGGCAATATTCCTTACAAAGAAGCGCTTAATGCAGCTATTTTATTCCCTAAATACGATGATGCTAAAACGGTTTCAGCCGATTTGATCACTCGTTTAAATGCGGATATTGCAAAACTTGATGCGAATGCTTCTGGATTTACATCATCTGAGGATGTTGTATATAAAGGATCCGTTAGCAAATGGGTTAAGTTTGCTAATACCTTGCGTATGAAATTAGCGATGATTGTAGCAGACGAAAATGCAAGTGCTGCAAAATCAGCAGTTGAGGCTTCTGACGCTGGTGCAATTAATGCAGCTTCTGATAATGGTTTGTTTACTTACTTATCAGCTTCTCCGAATCAAAACCCCTTACACGTAGATATCGTGTTGGGTGGTCGTCAAGATTACATCGCTGCAAGAGATTTGATGGTTAAATTAGCGGATTGGAATGATCCACGTAAAACAGCTTATTTCTCCGCAAACAATGCAGGTAACTACGCGGGTGGTGTAGTAGGAAAGGTAAATACGTATGTTGATTTTTCTCGCGCAGGTGCTAAGGTAATTGCTGCTGATGCTCCATATGTGTTAGCTGATTATGTTGAAACTGAATTCTTACGTGCTGAGGCAAAAGAAAGAGGATTTAATGTAGCAGGTACTGCCGAGCAACACTATAATAATGCGATTACTGCCTCAATTATCTATTGGGGAGGTACTCCTGCACAAGCAGCTGCATATTTAGGGCAAACTGATGTGGCTTATTCAACTGCTGCAGGAAACTGGAAGCAAAAGATTGGTACACAAAAATGGATTGCTTCATACAACCGATCATATGAGACTTGGACTGAGTTACGTCGTTTAGATTATCCTGTAATTACAGCGCCAGTAAACGCTAAGTCAGGATTCCCTAATCGTTTAACTTATCCTAATACAGAGCAAACTTTAAATGGAACTTCTTACACTGCGGCGGCTTCTGCCATCGGTGGTGATGTAGTAACGACTAAATTGTTCTGGGATAAAAATTAATTTATTTGCTATTCATAGCAAAATTGAATTTTGTAAAAAGGCGACTCGATTGGGTCGCCTTTTTGCATTTTTCCATTATCGAATATTAAGCTTTTGTAAACAATTTATGTTTTTACTTTGTTAAAGATCTAATTAGAATTCAATTTTAAATTTCTTGTTTCGTTTCTAGCGCTTTTGAGCCACAAATTTCAACTATAGTAATACTTTCTTCACTAAAAGTAAATTAAATTTGCAAAAAAGTCAGTTTAACAAAATATAATTTTTTAATTTTGCTCTTAACATTCATTTAAATAAACAAACATGAAAAAACTCTTACTAATTTGGGTTTTAGTAGCAGCTAGTGTTAGCTCGTTATTTGCTCAAAACAGAACAGTAACAGGAAAGGTCACTTCTTCAGAAGATGGTGGCGGATTACCTGGTGTCAGTATTAGCACTAAGGGTTCCAATAAAGGGACCACATCAAGTGTAGATGGTTCTTATTCCATTTCCGTGGGAGAAGGAGCTTCATTGGTATTTAGCTTTGTAGGCTATAATACTCAAACAGTTACAGTCGGTAACCGTTCTGTGGTTGATGTTAAATTGTCGGTTGACAATACCCAACTTTCTGAAGTAGTTGTAGTTGGTTATGGTACCAAAAAGCGTGTAGAATTTACGGGTGCTGCCTCTACGATTAAAGCAACTGCTATCGCCGAGCGTCCGGTACAAAGTTTTTCACAAGGGTTAACGGGCCAAGCAGCCGGTGTGAACATTACACAACCTAATGGTTTGTTGAACAATCCTCCTGTGATTCGCGTACGTGGTTTAAGTTCATTATCGCTTAGCTCATTTCCTTTAGTTGTTATTGACGGGATACCTATTTCGACGGATAACGTTTCTGCTAACTCGACGACCAATAACCCTTTGGCAGATATTAATCCATCGGATATTGAGTCTATTGACGTATTGAAAGATGCTGCTTCTGCAGCTATTTATGGTTCTCGTGCAGGTGCTGGGGTTTTATTGATTACCACGAAACGTGGAAAATCAGGAAAAGCTAAGGTATCGATTGATTCATGGGCTGGTGTAAGTGATGCGGTTCGTTTGCCAGATGTTTTAAATGCTGAGCAATATATGTACCATAAAAATATGGCCATTGGAAATGCATTGAAATTGAATCCAAATGCCGTATCTGCGACTCAAAGAAATTCGGCTAACCAATCTTTCTTGCCAAATTACAATCCTGATGGATCTTTGATCGATACAGATTGGTCCAAAGTGGTTTACCAAACAGCCTTTTCTCAAAATCATAATATGACAATTACTGGGGGAACCGATAAGACTTCTTATTATTTCTCTGCTGGATTTTCAGACCAAGAAGGTTTTTTACGTAGCAATAGCTTCCAACGTCGTTCTGGTCGTTTCAATATGGATCACCAAGCAACAAACTGGTTGAAGTTTACAACTAATTTCAATTATTCAAATACGTATAATATGGCACCTATGTCGGGATCAAATCCAGGTGGTGCATTTAATACGTCAGGTTTAGGTCGGATAGCGGTGGCTCAAGTACCTAACTTGCCAGCCTATTTACCTGATGGTAATTATAACTTAGAGAACAACACCGTGGGTCGTATGAACAACTTACTTCCGGCACAGTTTCCTAATCCAGCGGTTGTACGTGATTTAGATAAAATTACTTCTGAAAACACCCGTTTAATTGCAAATTTAGGTGCTGAAATCAAGATCACAGAGGGTCTGAATTTTAGAACAAGTTATTCATGGGATCGTAGAAACACAGAAAATGTTCGTTTCTTCAATCCATACAATGGAGATGGTTGGGCTGCGAGTGGAGATGCTTACAACAATACTGCCCGTTCTGACAACTGGAACTTAATTAACACGCTACAATACAATGTGAAGTTGGGCGAAAAACACAACATCTCAGCAGTTTTAGGTTCGGATTCTCAAAAAACACGCGTGTTAAACTGGGGAGCTCAGCGTCAAGGATTAGCTGACTTTTTCTTTACTGATTTCCAAGGAAATTTTGGAACTAATTTAGCTGCGGGTAACGGAATTTACCAGGTTTCTTATGAGGCTTATTTAGGAAGTTTAAGTTATAATTATGCAGGTAAATATTTCTTAAGTGGAAATTACCGTCGTGATGGTAACTCTGCACTTTCTGCGGATAATCGTTGGGGTGACTTCGGTGGAGTATCAGCCGGTTGGACTGTTTCTGAAGAGAAGTTCTTTAAAAATACCAGCCTAGGTAACAAAATTTCTAACCTTCGTTTGAAAGCATCATGGGGTAAAGTGGGTAACGGTAACGTTCCTAATGCTTATGGTTCTTATTCTACTTTTGGTTCTGGTTTGTATGGTGCTGCGCCAACATTGGCGTTTAACCAAGCAGGAAATAAGGATTTGAAATGGGAGACTAGTGAGCAGACCAACTTTGGTATCGATATTAGTTTCTTAAACGATCGCATTTCAATAGAGGCCAATTACTACAACAAGGATATCAATAACTTGATTTTGAACGTTCCACAAGCACCTTCAAAAGGTATTCCTGGAAACTCAATTTTGGCTAACGTAGGTTCCATGTATAACCGAGGATATGAATTAGCTATCACAGCGACGCCAATTAACAATGGAGGATTCACTTGGACCACGAACGTTAATTTTGCAACGAATGAAAATATGGTTACTTCCCTAGTAGATGCGAATACACCTATTTTAACGGCAACATCTGGTTTGGAGACTACTTCCATTACGAAAGTGGGTTATTCAGCTGCACAAATTTACGGAGTTAAGACGGGTGGAGTTAATCCAGCTAACGGGCGTCGTATATACATCAGAAAAGATGGTGTTAAAGTACAATACCTACACTTAGGTGGTGCAGATGCTTGGACTTTGTTAGATGGAACGCGTACAGTATCTGTTTCTTCAGAGCAACAAATCTTAGGAAACACGATGCCAACTTTCTACGGTGGATTTAATAATACCTTCCGTTATGCAGGTTTTGATCTTGGAATGAACTTTACTTTCTCTGGAGGTAATTTGATTTACAATGGTTCTCAGGCTGGTTTACGTGACCAACGTGTATGGAACAATTCTGTGGATGTATTAAATTCTTGGACTAAAGAAGGTCAAATTACTGACATTCCTCGTGCTGTTTATGGAGATAACGTGTCGAATGGTTCATCTTTCTTAATTGATGCCAATATTCAAAAAGGAGATTTTATTCGTTTGCAAACGGCTACTTTGGGATATAAGATTCCTGCCAACTTGACTAAATTAGGTATTAATAGTCTTCGTGTGTATGCACAGGCAAACAATGCTTTTTTATGGACGGAGTATGCGGGTGTTGACCCAGAAATCTCAACCAATGGAGATACAAACTTAGCCTCAGGTATTGAGCGTAACTCAATTCCACAAGCTAGGTCATTTACAATTGGTCTTAACATAGGTTTATAATTTTAAAGGAGATAAGAAAATGAAATTATTCACAAACAAAATTGGAATCTTGTCTATCGCCTTAGCGATGACGGTTTCTTCTTGTAATAAGGAATTCTTGAACGCAGTTCCTGAATTAGATTTGTCTGATGCGACGGTATTTAATACACCGGCTCGTGTTTTATCCCAGGTTAACGGACTTTATGGTTCAGCTAAATCGGGAAGTTTATTTGGAGGTCGTTATTTAATTTATAACGATATCCGTGGAGAGGATTGGGTTAACCGTACGACGAACTCGGTAACGGGTTATTCTACTTACCAAGGAAACCAAGATCCTTCGGATTCGTATTTGGCCAACTTCTGGGTGGTAGGTTACTCCACGATCAACCGTGCTAATTTATTCTTAGAAGGTTTAGCTGCCAATCCTACCGCAGTTCCAGCTGCTTTAGCTGCTAATTATAGAGGAGAAGCTAAGTTCTTACGTGCTTTAACGTATTTCTCTTTGGTACAGTATTTTGCAAAACCTTTCATTTTAGATAAGGGAGCTTCTGCTGGATTGCCATTGCGTTTAAAAGGAGAAACTTCTTCTGCAAACAATGCCTTAGCGCGTAGTTCAGTGGCACAGATTTATGATCAAATTTTAAAAGATTTGAATGAAGCTGAAGCTGAATTACCTGATTCTTATGCATCTGCCTTGTTAAACACAACACGTGCACACAAGAATTCGGCGATCGCTTTAAAGACAAGAGTATTATTAGCCAAAGCAGATTACGCAGGTGTAATCACGGAAGCGAATAAAATTGTTTCTGCGGCTGCACCATTTAGATCTTCTGCTCGTGTGGCAAATGCCTTGCAGGCTGATGTATCTGCCGTGTTCAAAGCACCTTATACGACAACTGAATCTATATTCTCTTTTCCGATGGACGCAACAAACGCTCCGGGTACTCAAAACCAATTGGGCTACTACTTCAATGCAGGAAATGTTGAATATTATTTAAATATAGGAGCTACGGGTGTTTATAACCAAGCACAATTTCGGGCTAGCGATGATCGTAAGACGAAATTAACGGTAGCTAAAACAGCGGTAGCTAATTTTCCATCGAGCATTAAATTCAGTGGAGTGAATCCTTATATTGACTATGTTCCGAACATTCGGTATGCAGAAGTTTTGTTAAACTTAGCGGAAGCAGAAGCGGAAGCGGGTAACGCAACACGTGCTTTAGCACTACTAACTGCCGTTCACAAACGTTCGGATGCGAGTTATGAATTTGGTACACTTTCAAAGGCGGACTTAATTAAAGCCATTTTAATGGAACGTAGAATTGAATTCATTGCGGAAGGTTTCCGTGCAAATGATGTTCTTCGCCGTGGTGAGCCATTAAATTCATTTGGCGCTGGAGCGGTGATTCAACCATCTGATCCTCGTTACATTTACGGAATTCCATTGACAGAAATTCAAACGAATCCTGCGATTGGAAAATAAGAGTTAGATAGGTCCTTTAGGATTGTGTCGAATAGAAAAAAGGTGACTCGAAGAGTCACCTTTTTTTATGGGTTTGCTATTGGGCTATTAAACGAGATGCTAATATTAATTTAATCGGTGCATCTGTAGCATACATGCAATTTGACAAGAATTACCTGTTCTTTATGCCTTTATCTGGATGCAATTCAAAAGGTTTATGCCATTGCTTGAAAATAGCCTAAACCATTGAATGATTCGTTTACCAAATTTTAATTCGGTCCTCAGGTTTCTTGTATAATTTATCTCCTGGTTTTACGTTAAATGCTTCATACCAAGCATCCATATTAACTGGAGTACCAATAGTTCTATATTGGCCAGGCGAGTGAGGATCTGTTTTAATCATTTGAGCCGCCATTTCTGGTCTAGATGATCCTCTCCAAACCTGCGCCCATGCCAAAAAGAATCGTTGGTCTGGTGTCAACCCATCAATTTTCTTTTTAGATTGTCCCTGTTTTGTCATTTTAAACGCCTCATAAGCAATATTCAATCCTCCTAAATCTCCTATGTTTTCACCTAATGTAAACTTTCCGTTGACATGTATCGTGTCTACCACCGTATATTGGTCATATTGAGCTGCCAACTGCACCGTTTTAGCTTTAAATTTAGACAAATCTTCAGGCGTCCACCAGTTTCTTAGCGTCCCATCATTATCGTATTGGCTTCCTGAATCATCAAATCCATGTGACATTTCATGGCCAATAACTGCTGCGATTCCTCCATAATTGATTGCATCATCCGCATCTGCAGAGAAAAATGGGAATTGTAAAATACCTGCTGGAAAGACAATTTCATTCATAGTCGGACTATAATAAGCATTGACCGTCGGCGGAGTCATGCCCCATTTTGTCCGGTCCACCGGTTTTCCTAATTGATTTATGTTATCATTATATGCCCAAATACTAGCATTCTTCATGTTTTGATAAAATGAATCTGCATTTATTTCCAGCCCATCATAATTTTTCCATTTATCTGGGTATCCAACCTTTGGAGTAAACGCATTTAATTTGTCTAGCGCTTTCTTTTTAGTCAGATCTGACATCCATTCAAGTCGATTTATTCGATTAGCAAAGGCAGTTCGCATGTTAACTAATAATTCTTTCATGCGTTCTTTTGCCTCTGGTTTAAAGTGTTTTGCCACATATAATTGACCCAAAAGTTCACCAATCGTTCCATCCGTTAATGTGGACATGCGTTGCCAACGAGGAGTTTGGGTCTCTTGACCACTTAAGAATTTCGCATAGTCAAAACTAGCTTTCACAAATGGACTACTTAAATAGGATGCTGACCCTTTTAAAATATTCCAAGTTAAATAGGATTTTAAATTTTCAATGGGCGTATCGGTTAACGTATTGTTTACTTCAACTAAAAATTTAGGTGCGCTAACTAAGATGGAATCTTGAGATGGAATGCCCAATAATTTGAATTGCTCATTCCAATTTATGTTTGGCGTTTGCTTTTGAAAATCAGCTAATGAAAATTTATTGTAGGTTTTGTATGGATCACGCATTTCAACACGCGCCATTTGTGCAGTGGCAAGCCTTTTCTCTAATAAGAAAATTTGTTCCGCATTGGATTTGGCTTGATTGGTAGGTGTGCCAATCAACTCAAATAAGGTTGAAATATATTTTTTAAATGCTTCCTGAATCTTCAAGGTACGAGCATCCGTCTTTAAATAATAATCACGATCGGGTAATGAAGTCCCCCCTTGGCCAAATTGGGGCACCATCTTTTTTACATTTTTTCGATCTTGGCCAACATAAGACCCAAAGAATGGAGAACCTAGGCCCTGCGTTTTAAATCGAGCTATTTCTCTCAATAAATCTTCTCTAGTTTGAATATCTTGTACCTTTTTTAAGTCTGATTTAATGGGATCAAATCCCAAGGATTCAATTCGTAAGCTATCCATTGCCGCCGCATAAAAATCAGCAACTCTTCTTTCTACAGACCCTTTCGCTAGCGATTTTTGTTTGGCCACAGTTTCTTCTAAAATGAGTTTAACCGCTTTGATATTAAAATCCCTAATTTCATTAAAACTACCCCAGCGGGTTTCTTTGGCAGGAATTGGGTGATTTTTTACCCATATTCCATTCGAATATTCGACAAAATCATCCCCTGGTTTTACGGATAAGTTCATATTCGACTTGTCGATAAACTTGAAATTTTGGGCTGTAGTGGCGTTTGAAAAAAATATTCCAACAGACAAGACAAACAACGATAACTTTTTCTTCATATTTTTTAATGTTAATGAATAATTAAATTAATAGATTTATAACTTTAAAACTACCAACATGAGGAAATTTTTACTTATAATCTGCGGTCTCTTTTTATTTATTCATATTTCATTCGGTCAAAATCAAGTTTCTAAACCATTGACTCATGGAATAATGGTCAAACTTAAAAAAGTAGGAGCCCCTTCCATTTCGCCTGATGGTAAATCGGTTGTCTACAGCCAAATAGAAACTTCGTATAATTTGGACGAACAAACAACGGATTTATGGTTGGCCCATACCGATGGAAAAACAAGTCCCAGAAGAATTACTTCTTCCAAAAGCGGGGAGGATAATTATTTTTGGTCACCTTCAGGAGATAAAATTTACTTTACAGCCAAAAGAGAGGGCGACGAAGCACCCCAATTATATTCATTGCCATTAAATGGGGGCGAAGCGCAAAGAATAACATCTATATCTACAGGTGTTTCTGCTGCAAAAATATCCTCGGATGGCCGTTGGTTAGCCTTCACATCTAGCGTATTTCCTTCCGCATTTACAGATTCTTTAAGTAGGAAAATGGCGGATGATAAGAAAAAAATCAAAGCGAAAGCACGCGTTTATACCTCATTTCCTGTTCGTTATTGGGACTCATGGCTGGACGAGAAACAAGCGCACATTTTCGCGATGGATTTATTCCTAAGTGGTTCTCAACCCGTTAATTTATTCAAAGATGTTTCCCTAGTAAAATCTCAAGGTTTTAATTTGGGTTCATTTTCATTTGCACCAGACAATAAATCTATCGTTTTTGCTGCAAGTACTGATTATAATACGACTGCATATCAATCGTCCACGTCAAATTTATTTCAAGTCAATCTTCTAGGGGGTAAAGAAACCCAATTAACCTCCGATGGAATTGATTATGCCACGGTTGATTTTTCAAGTGATGGACGTTATTTAATTACGACAGGATCTGAAAATGGAAATAAGCTCTACTACATAAATCGAATGTTTAGATATTCATGGCCCGCGATGAACGGTAAAATGGAGTTGGCAGCCAAACTAGACCGGCCTATGAATGATTTCAAAGTTCATGGATCTGAAGTTTTGGCTAGTATTGAAGATCAGGGCGTGGATAGAATCATTAAAATTTCAATCGGTTCTGGTGAAACCATTCCGGTATTAGGTGGCCAAATGGGTTCTTATACAGCTATTTCACCGGCGAGTGGAGGAAATTTTGCCTTTACATACCAACATTTAGGAGCGCCCCCAGAAGTATTTACATTTGTTGGCGGCCAACAAATACCCATCTCAAAAAGTAATGATCAAGTTCTTTCATCTTTAGACATTCCGAGGCCAGAAGTAATTTGGACGGTAACTAGTCGGGGTAAAAAAGTGAGAAGCTTTGTACTGAAACCAGCGGGCTTTGATCCGAATAAAAAATATCCATTGTTTGTATTAATGCATGGGGGACCCGCGATTTCGATTAAGGACAATTTTGGATATCGCTGGAATGCACATATTTTAGGTGCACCGGGCTATGTGTTGATCATGACGGATTATACGGGTTCCACAGGATATGGCGAGAAGTTTACTCAGGATATACAATTTGATCCATTTCGCGGACCAGGGAATGAGATTTTAGAGGCTGCTGCGGATGCGATTAAGCGCTTTTCATATATTGATGGGACGCGTCAAGCCGCTGGGGGAGCTTCTTATGGGGGACACTTTGCCAACTGGATGCAGGCGACCACTTCACATTTCAAATGCTTGATTGCGCATGCGGGTTTAGTCAATTCGGAGGCGCAATGGGGTACTTCGGATGTGATTTGGGGTCGTGAATTGATGAATGGGGGTGCGCCTTGGGTACCCACAAAAACGTGGAAAGAACAAAATCCAATGCGTTATGCAGCTAATTTCAAAACGCCGATGCTAATGACCGTAGGGGAGAATGACTTCCGAGTGCCGATCAATAATACCTTAGAAAATTGGAGCATCCATCAGCGCTTAAAGATTCCAAGTAAATTGATTGTTTTTCCAACCGAAAATCATTGGATTTTAAATCCTGAAAATTCGAAGTTTCATTATCAGGAAGTTGGCAACTGGTTGAGCACCTATTTAAAATAAAAGCATTCAGCTTTAATCAATTTAATTGATTAAAGCTGAATCATAGTACCCTTTTTGATCGATTCATCGCAAGCAAAAGCAATGCGAAGGCTGTTTACGGCGTCATCTAAATGATCCTTTAAATCCACATTTTCTTGAATAGCTTTTAAGAAAAATAGTTGCTCGCGATCACATAATTCCTGGTGATTTGGCTCGTCGGTTAGGTTGACCCAGTCATCCTCTCGGCTAAATTCATTTTTGGCATCTAAATCTGCCCAGTGAACGCGAAGAGATTCTGTTTTTGTATGAGCTTCGATGGAGGAAGATTTGCCTTCACCACCTGCTTCTTTAGCCACGATGGAAACGGAACCTTTGGGTCCAAAAACATCCTTGACAAAATAAGCTGTTTGGGAAATCATGGGACCCCAACCCGCCTCGTACCAACCTACTGATCCATCTTCAAAATAAATTTGAAGTTGACCATAATTGTAATTCCCTGCCGGTATATCTTCTGTTAATCTAGCACCAATGGCCGAGACTCGGACAGGTTTCGAGCGAGTCATTTGGCACATAACGTCAATATAATGAACTCCACAATCAACAATCGGGCTTAAACTCTTCATTAAATTACGATGCACATCCCACATGTAACCGTGACTTTGTTGGTTTAAATTCATCCGCATTACCAAAGGCTTGCCCAGGTTTTTTGTGATTTCTATGAACTTAATCCAAGATGGATGATGACGTAAAATATAACCTACGACTAATTTTTTACCTGATTTCAACACAGCCTTTGCCACATTCTCTGCTCCGGCTAATGAATCTGCAATTGGTTTTTCTAAAAATACATGGCAACCGGCCTCCAACGCAGCGATTGAAAAAGCCTCATGGGTATCTGGGTAGGTTGAAATACAAACGGCATCGGGTTTTGAGTCCTTAAGCGCTTCATAATAATCAGAATACAATGCTTGGCCACCGCCTAATTCCTGATTTAGTTTTTCCTTACTTGTGCCTGTGGAAACGAGCCCACATATTTCAAATCCTGGAATGGTATGATAAGCTTTTGCGTGTGAGGCGCCCATATTGCCACATCCTACTACCATTACACGAATATTTTTTGATTGAGTCATGTTAATATTTTTTATCCCTTGAAATTAAAAAGAATGATTAGAATTAACATCTTTTAAGGAAATCTATTCATGAAATTGTATAAAAAAATTACAAATAATTTATTGTATCATAATTATACATTAACTTTTGGGATATGTTATAGAGTTTAGAACATTTTGATGAAGTAAATTGGAGAATTCAAAAAAATCCTGGCCATTGACCAGGATTTTTTTATTTAGCGGTAAATTCTTTTGTGCTACAATTACTTTGCGATCATTAATGAATCAATTCGAATGTTTACCATTTAATTTTAGGTATTTTATGACATCGAATTCCCTTTTTTTAGTATTCTTGGGAAAGTGGGTGAATCATTAATTCGTCAATGACCACATGCGCGGGTTGATTCATAATGTAAAAAATACTTTCTGCCATATCGTCGCAAGTTAACCATTCTTTATGTGCTTCTGACCCTTGAGGTTCTGGGTGAAACATCGTATCCACTAAGCCTGAATACACGGTAGACACTTTTATGCCATCTCTTCTAACTTCTTTTCTAAGTGCTTCCGTAAATGCATGTTGGGCATATTTAGATGAACAATACAAGGCTCCCCCATCAAAAACACGTTTTGCCACATCAGAAGCCACGGATATAATGTGCCCTTTTTTTGCTTCCTTCATAAAAGGTAAAACTGCTTTTGAGAAAAGAAAGGTTCCTTTTACATTGGTGTCAAAAATGGTATCCCAGGATTGGCCTGAAAAAGACTCGGTTGGGCCAAAAGTCCCAGTACCCGCATTATTGATTAAGAAATCTATTTTTTGAAATGTATGCGCCGTTTTATCGATGGTTTGTTGGACAAACGCTTCATCTGAAACATCTCCCACGAAGTATAAAGGTCGATGTCCAATTTCGGTTATTTCGGCTGCTAAATCCTTTAATTCACCTTGGCTTCTCGCGACGATGGATAATTGGAAATTATTTTTTGCTAGTAATAAGGCTAGCGCACGTCCAATTCCCTTGGATGCTCCTGTGATAATGGCGGTTTTTACGTTGGCTTGCATGTTGATTTCAATTATTTACGCCTAAATTTATTGTTTTCTTTCTAGATACAAATCAATGCATGATTTTATTCAGTCTTTAGATTTTAATTTTTAAATATATTTTATTGTAATATATTTTTATTAATTTAAATAATTCCAATATAATTAAATCTAAAGCCATGAAAAAAGTCATTGACATACTCGCGCAAAAAGGGTCTTATGTGGTATCGGTCAGTCCGGAGTCCAAGATCATTTCGGCCTTGCAAATTATGCAAGAAAAAAACATAGGTTCAGTTGTGGTGTTAGATCAGGGTAAATATGTAGGTATTTTGACTGAACGAGATTATGCGCGTAAGGTTGTTTTATTGGACAAGAACTCATCTGATACTTCGGTCGCTGAAATCATGACGACAGATTTGCCATGGATCGATCGAACGACTAGTCTTGAAACGTGTATGATGATTATGTCAGAAAAAAATATTCGATATTTGCCGGTCGTTGAGCAAGGAGAATTAATGGGGATCATTTCGATTAATGATTTAATACGGTCAACGATTAAAAACCATTTGGAAACGATTGAGCATCTTAAGAATTACATTAATGCCTAAATGAAAACGAACATTGACCTTAAAAAGATTTCTTTTTTAATAAATCCTCAAAAAGATACCGTTGCAATAAAAGCTTATTATGAATGGATTTTGACAGAAGTAGGTGAAAAAATGCCTCTTTGGTCCATTCAATTATTTCATCAACAATGGCCTTCGGACTTACAAAATTTTGATGAAGTATGGGTCATGGGGGGAGATGGTACCTTTAACTATTTTGTGAATAAATACCCAGATTGCTCTATTCCTATAGGTTTGTTTCAGGGGGGTACGGGAAATGATTTTTATTGGAAAATTTTTGGTAAAATTTCAAAAACAGAACATTTGAACCATATTTTGAATGGTCACATAGAGAACTTAGATGCTGGCCAGGTTAATCAAATGATTTTTTTAAATGGGGTCGGGATTGGTATTGAGGGGGATGTGTTGAAATCAATGCAAGCCATTCGTTTTATTGGCGGTGCGTTAGGGTATTATTTAGCGGCTATCCCCCAGCTATTTAAATTTAAATCGTACGAAATTTCTTTTGAACGTGCGGGCCAACAAATTTCTAAGAAAGTTTTTTTATGCATGGTTTTTAATTCATCTAGGGCAGGGGGTGGATTTCATTTTTTTCCAATGGCCTCCATTCAAGATGGAGCATTAAATATGATGTTGTGTAATCCCATAGCTATTATTAAGCGTCTTTTCTATATGCCCTTAATTCAAAAGGGCAAGCATGTGAACTATTCTTTTTTGGAATTTTCTACGATTCAATCGACCCGTATACAATGCAATCGGGCCCTAAGTGCGCAAGTGGATGGCGAAGTTTTGGAGTCGAATACTTTTGATTTTAAAATTCTTCCTGCTAAATTCAAATATATTGTCCCAAATTATTCTCATTAATTTTAAATTCATGATTCGTAAAAATATAGTTGTATGCCTGTTGGCATTTAGTTCATTCATCGCTAATGCTCAGGTTCTTGATAAGAAAAAAGCCATCGCTCGCATCAGTAAATTGGAGACTACTTATGGTCAAATAGCACAAAAAATATGGAGTTTAGCCGAGGTGGGTTATAAGGAAAAGCAAAGTTCATTGCTGCTTCAGGAAACTTTAAAACAAGCTGGATTTACGATAGAAGCGGGGGTTGCTGATATACCGACGGCCTTTGTGGCGACTTTTGGGCAGGGCAAACCTGTCATTGGAATCATGGCAGAATATGATGCATTACCGGGATTATCACAGGATACAATTCCTGTAAAACGTTCATTTGGGGGTAATTCTGGACATGCTTGTGGCCATCATTTGTTTGGAACGGGTTCTGTGGCAGCGGCCATTGCGGTTAAAGATTGGATGAAAGAAACGGGTCAAAAAGGTACCATTAAATTATACGGTTGTCCTGCTGAAGAAGGGGGTGCTGGGAAAGTTTATATGGTCCGAGCAGGTTTATTTGCCCAATCAGATGTCATGTTGCATTGGCATCCCAATGATGAAAACACGGTGGCGGCCTCTTCATCGCTGGCCAACAAAGCAGGTAAATTTCGTTTTTATGGATTATCGTCTCATGCGGCAGCATCACCTGAAAGAGGGCGTTCTGCGTTAGATGCGGTGGAAGCCATGGATTACATGGTTAATATGATGCGCGAACATGTGCCGGCGTCTACAAGAATTCATTATGTCATCACCAATGGAGGAAAGGCTCCTAATATTGTTCCCGATTTTGCGGAGGTATATTATTACATTCGCTCTCCAAACCGAAATATCGTTTTTGATGTGTGGGATCGGGTAGAAAAAGCAGCTGAAGGAGCTGCGTTAGGAACTGGAACTAAATTTGAAGTGGAACTGATCAGCGGTGTGTATGAGATTTTACCGAATGAACATTTAGCACAAGTAATGGCGGCTAATTTAAAGGCGGTTGGCGGGTACGTGCTTTCTCCGACTGAGACTGCTTTTGCGAAGCAACTCCAACAAACCCCCGGGATGGAGGCCGTGGATTTAAATACAACGAATCAAGTGTTGTTAAATCGACCTGATCCGAGTTCGGGTGGGTCCACGGATGTGGGGGATGTGTCATGGGTGGTGCCAACCATCGGGTTGGGAACAGCTACATGGGTGCCAGGAACCTCGGCACATAGTTGGCAAGCAGTCGCCTCCGGCGGTACTAGCATAGGTCGAAAAGGGATGATGGTCGCAGCAAAAACGATTGCCTTATCAGCCATTGACCTATTTAAAAATCCCAAAATGATTCAAGAGGCTACCGAAGAATGGAACAAAAGACGCGGAATAGATTTCCAATATAAGTCCTTATTAGGAACCCGGAAGCCAGCTTTGAATTATCGGGATAATTAACATAGGTGATTAGCTTTCTGACTAGATGGTTCGAAATATTGAAAATTTATTTCAGTTTTTGCATAAAATGCTACTGGCAAGATTAAGAAAGTTTTATCAAAATTAAATTTAGATAAAATAATAATCGTTTATCCTGTTAATACATATATACACTACCGTCATGGTTATTTTGTATCATTATTTTTAGTATATTCAAGAATTAGTTTCTTAAAGAATCTAAATTCATTGAGTGGTAAAATCGATAAGTTCTATAAATACCTATTTAAAATAATATCTGATGAAATCCGTCATTGCATTACTGTTATTTCTACCATTTTTTGTTGTGTCGCAAAATACTAATTCTAAAGATTTAGAGCAAGGCAATTTTTTCATTTCGCATTACAAAAGAGATTTTCTGAGGTCCGCGTTTGGTAATTATGTAGTAATGCAAGATAAGGAAGGGGTCATTTATGTCGGCAACGTTAGAAACGGTTTAATCGAATTTGATGGACAAAGGGTTAGACGGGTATTACAGAATGGAAAGCCGATGAGTGCTTTTGTTCGTGATGCGGAAATAGATTCAAAAAATACGATTTACTTAGGCTTTGCGGGAGTTAATTTTGGCTATTTGGAAAAAAATAAATTTGGTCAAAATGAGTATATATCACTTTCCGATAAACTACCCAAAAAGGATGAGGTTACTTCTACCTTTTGGAGTTTAAAGGTCCATCAAGATACTTTATTTTTTCAAACAGAGAATGCGGTTTATTTATTTAAGGATAAAAAGTACTTGCGTTCATATAAGTTTAAGGATGATATTCATATTATGCTAGGTTCGCCGGATGGGGTTTATTTAAGGATATGGGGCAAGGGATTATTTAAGTATTCTGCTAAAAATGGATTTTCGGTCATCAAAGGTTCAGAAAAATTATTTGCTCAAAATCGGATTGAAGCAAATTACCAATTGGACAACGGGGATCACCTGTTGGTTTCTCGAAACATCGGATTAATCAGGATGACGAAGAAAGGCGAATTCCTGCCTGTGAATAATCCGTATGCCAACAAATTCGTCATTGAGGGTTTGGGTTATATTAATGATAAAGTCATGCGCAATGGCAAGATTGCCATTATTACGATGAATAAGGGCATATTATTTCTAAATCAAGATTTAAGCACAAACGCGGAGGTTGGCATAAGTTCTGGTTTAGCTGAACCTGGCTTCTCGTTTGTCATGCAAGATCGAGTAGGAGATATTTGGGGGGCAAATTCAGGAGCCACTAAAATCTCTTTTGATCCTTCTTTGACTAATTTTTCTTCCTTAAATGGAATTGTAGGTAGAGTATCTGATATCATTAGGCACAAGGGAAAATTAATCATTCGAACAGGAAAAGATTTATTCCAATTTATCCCTAAAAAGTCAATTACTGAAACTTCGGTATTTAAGTCTTTGGATGTTAAAGAGTTAGGGGGTTCTTTGACTTTATTTAATGATCAAATTGTATGTACCAATAATTATTCGATTAACGCCGTTTTAAATGGGAAGAAGATTAAAATTTCAGATACCTATAGAAGCAATAAATCTATCCAATCCAAGTTAAATCCTTCCCTTTTATTTAGTAGTAATAGTGCTTATGGACTTTTACTACATCAATTTAATGGCAAGGTTTGGAAGCAAATTAAAATTATTGGAGGTGATCAATATCGTGGTTCTAATGTTTCAGAACTTGAGCCAGGAAAAATATTGATTTCCACTCGGAAGGGAATTGTCATGTTCAAATATGATGTATCTGGACAAGGAACTTTTACTTCTCTACCTCAAGATAAGTCATTTGCTAAAACCAAGCAGCAGAAAGGAATTGTTTATTTAAAAGATAACATTTTAGCCACTTGTGATTCGTCCAATAATGTTTTTATTGTGGATACCAAAGCTCAAAAACTTAGAGATTCAGGCTTCAGTTTAAACGAAATGGTTTCGGATGAATTATGGAGTTACACTTATAATAAAGATTCAGGGTATGGTTGGCTCATCTGCAAAAAAGGACTTTTCAAAACTTATTTTGACTTAAAAAAAGGATTTACATTTGAAAAATACCCTTTTTATAAAGTGGATTTAGATGAGTTAAGTTACAATGTTTTACCAGAAGGAAGTGGTGATGATGAGGTTATTTGGTTTGGTTCGCAGGAAAGCAAATTATATCGCTACGTTCCTGCTTTGGCTTTAAAAGAACCAGCCCAACAATTTAAAGCCTTAATTCGATCGATCTCTTCCAATGGTGAGCCTGTTCCCATTGTACCTGAAACTCTTCCTTTTTCTCAAAACAACCTGGTATTTGAGGTGGCTTATCCTTTATTTGGAACAGAAAACAAGACAACGTTTAGTTATTGGCTCGAAAACCAGGATGATACATGGACTGAATATACCAAGGATTTCAAAAAAGAATATACCAATTTAAGTGAAGGCACTTATACCTTTCACGTTAGAGCTATGGATGCATCTGGTCATGTGAGCGATGAAACTAGTGTTAAATTTAAAATTTCCCCACCCTGGTATAGAACTATTTTTGCCTACCTGGTTTACCTGGGTTTATTGGTGTATCTGTTTATTTTGTTTGGAAAATACCAAGCCAAAAAATCAAGAGGTAAGGCAGAGGATGAGCGCAGAATAGCTGAATTAGAGGCGGCTAAGGATCTGCAAAATAGAATGTTGCCTAAAACCTTGCCTAAGGTGGAAGGCTTAGATATAGCCAGTTATTTGCAAACTTCATCGGAAGTAGGTGGTGATTATTATGATTTTCATCCCCAACCGGATGGTAGTTTGGTCGCCGTTTGTGGCGACGCGACCGGACATGGAACGGCAGCGGGTATGTTGGTGTCCATCACTAAAGCCGGTTTAATTGGTCTTCCTTTAGATGAACCGAATAAAATGCTGTATGACTTAAACCGACTTGTTAAAAAAGTGGATTTGGGGATTTTAAGAATGAGTTTAAATATCGTTCATTTCAAAAAGAACAAATTGAAACTTAGTTCAGCGGCTATGCCACCTTGTTATTTGTATATAGCCAAGGCGAAGAAGATTGAAGAAATACAAATCAGTGGTTTGCCTCTAGGTGGATTGTATGGAGCTACTTTTGATATGGAAGAACGCTCATTTTCAAAAGGTGATATTTTTGTCATCGCCTCGGATGGCTTACCGGAAGCTCCTAATTTAAAAGGGGATCAATTGGGTTATCAGGCTGTTGAAGATTGTATTTTAGCTAGTGCAGAAAAATCTGCTGAAGAAATAAAAGATGCTTTGGTGGTATTAGGAAGTGATTGGTTGGCAGGCCAAACAACCCCTGACGATATTACGATAGTGGTTATTAAGCACGTTTGATCAATATTATAAAACGAAAAGAATGTTTATAGAACGTACGAATTAAATCTATGAAGAACTTTATTAAATCATTCTTTATTTTATTGTTAGCATTTGTGGGAAGCATGAATGTATTACATGCCCAATCTAAAGTAAGTGTTAAGGATTCATTGCTTAAAATCGAGAAAACAAGTGATAAATCGGCAAAGGCAAAAATCTACATTAGTTTGGCTGTCAATTTAGTTCAAAGTAAACTAGATTCAGCAGTAATTTTTCTTAAGAAGGCTGAAATTGAAGCCAAAGAAGTTAATTCAACCGAACTGCTTGAACAAATTAATTTATTATTTGCTAATGCAGAGAATATTTATTCGGGAAACTATACTTCTGCACTTTACCATGCATTTGATGCTTTAAAATATAGAAAAATTAATTTAGATAAGGGATATAAAACGGCTCTTACAGAAAAATCTGCTTTTTATTTTTCAAATCCTTACAATGATATAAATTATCAAATTGCTTATATATATGCGCATTTAGGGAATAAAGACAAGTGCTTAGAGTATTTAAATAAAATAGATCAGGATTTGTTGAGTTTAAACTCTGTCAAAAATTCCGAATTGACAAATACTACTAGGCAGAGAGTGATACATTTAGTCGATATATATTTATTAATCAATGAATTTGACAAAGCACAAAAATTTCTCATCATTGGACAAAAAATCAATAATAAATATCCCTATTTAGAACAATGGGGATACCCATATATATTAGAGGGAAATATAAATATACAATTGGGAAATTTTGAAAAAGCGATCAAGGCTTATCACAAAGCAATTCCCATTCAGTTATATACTAGTAGATTAAAAGGTGCATTGGAATCATATTATGGCATGTCGGAGGCTTATTATAAACTCAATATGCCAGACTCTAGTTTGAAATATGGTAACTTATTTAATGAGCTTTCTAAAAAGTATTCTTATACGTTAGGAGCTCTAAATAATTATAAGCTTCTATCTAAAGTCTACAGAAGTCTGGGGCAAGATAGCCAAGCATTTTTGTATTTAAAGAAAGCAAATGATTTACGCGATAGCCTTTACAGTGAAAAACAGGTTAATCAGGCACAGAATTATGCGCTTGTCGAGCAGGATAAAAATGATGCATTGGATGAGCAAAAAGAGAAAACAAAGCTATTGATTGGTGGTATTTGTGTTTTGTTTGTTTTGGCGATTTTTGTCCTATTGATGGTTCAATCAAGCGCTCAAAAGCGTAAATTTGCTAAAATCGAAGAGACTCGGAAAACAAAAGAATTAGAAGCTGCCCAAAAAATGCAAATAGGCTTTTTGCCCAAAATATTGCCAAAAAGCAATGATATTGAAATAGCTACTTTTATCCGATCTTCCACAGAGGTGGGTGGCGATTATTATGACTTCATTGTTCAGCCAGATAATACGATTTTATCCATTTGTGGAGATGCAACTGGTCATGGGGTAGCCTCAGGTATGATGGTTTCCGTGACGAAGGCTAGTTTAATTAGTATTACAGAGACTAAAATAAACTTAATTCTTAAAAAATTAAATCAGGTAATTCGCAAGATCGATTTAGGTACATTAAGGATGAGCTTAAATATTATTGAGATTAAGGATGATAAAATACGGATGACGTCTGCTGCTATGCCACCCATATTTTTATACAAAGCCGCCACTAAAAACGTGGAAGAGATCTTACAAACAAATTTGCCTTTGGGGGGGTTGGGAAATGAAGATTTTGACCTGATTGAAAGGGATTTTGAGCCGGGAGATGTGGTGATTCAATTATCTGACGGTTTGCCTGAAGCACCCAATCTTGCTGGGGAGATGTATGATTATGATCGAGTAAAATGCCATTTAGAAGCGATAGGATCTAAATCTGCGGATGAAATTAAAAATTCTTTTATATTAGAGGCAGATAAATGGTTGGAGGGTTTGCATAACCCAGATGATATAACGTTTGTAATAATCAAAAAAAATAAATGAGCTAATTAACAAATATGAAAAAATGGATAAACCGAAGATTGAATTAAAACTTCCGATTATAGCCAACATGGAATTAGTGGCTATCAATACGGCTGAGGTGGTCGCCAAACACATGGATTTGAGCGAAGATAAAGCTGCCGAAATTAGCATGGCGCTTATTGAGGCATGTATAAATGCGTTTGAGCACTCTCAGGCTCAAAACAATGTATTCATCCATTTTATCTTGGAAGAAGACACATTAGTAATTAAAGTGATTGATCAAGGAATTGGATTTGATAAATCAAAAGTTCAAATTCCAAAAATTGAAAATAAGTTGGGCACCGATGAACGCAAGCGTGGCTGGGGTTTACAACTTATAAAAGAATTAATGGATACCGTAGAGTTTGAATCCACAAAAGAAGGTACAACTGTAACAATGACAAAAAAGAAAGAATCATGAGCCAATTTAACATAAGCATACAAGAAGAGAACGATTTAGTAATTTTAACAACTGAGGGGTATTTGAATAATGAAGGAGGGGAAATGATTTCAGGCATTTGCTACGAAAACATAGCCAATGGAAAGACTCGATTTTTATTAGATATGGCCCAAACTAAAGTGGTCAACAGTATTGGGGTGTCTATCTTGATTGAAATTATTGAAAAATTACAAGAAGTAGATGGTAAATTAGGATATTATAATCTGGCTCCTATCGTCGACAAGACTTTTAAGATTATGGGTTTGACGAAGTACTCTTCCGTGTACGCAACGAAAGAAGAAGCTTTAGCTGATTTTTAATTTCATTCAAAAATAACCCCTCTTGAGTTTTTAAGAGGAGTTATTTTATGGCTAAAGTGGAATTGAATTCTTTTAAAAAAATAACGCAATAATTTGCGGTCATTAATTTCATAAATTTTTTATGCGAATAGCATATAAACATGAATAATATTGCATTCAAACAGCTCGAATTAGAGACTTTGCTTGAAATCACTAACACGCTGATTGAACATGAGGACGTGGATGATTTATTGCAAGATATTTTAATTCGTACCTGTGGAATTCTAGATGCTTCCTGTGGTTTTGTTTTAATTGAAGAAAAGAACTCGGATTTATTTGTCCCCAAGGCCGTTTTTAATTTGGATGAAAAAGTCCTATCTAAGATAATCTTTAATAAAAAAAGGGGCTTTTTGAATACCTTAGCAACTCAAAAGGAGAAGCACGCTTGTATTCCTATTGAGACTAATCTGTTAGAAAAATTAGAGAAATCCTTTGCCCTTGCTGCACCTATTACGGGGAAAAATCAATTGCTGGGTTCGATAATTATTTTTGATAAAGAGCTTAGAAATGGTAAATCTGATTTCTCCGTTGAGGACGCGGCCATGCTTTCAGCCATATCAGTTCAGGCTAGCGTGGCTTATAACAATACGTTTTTGTTGGATACACTTTTGGAATCGAAACGATTTAATGATAACATCATGGAGTCGATTCATACGGGTGTTATTACCACAAATTTGTTTGGAGAAATTGATTACGTCAATAAAACGGCGGTCAAAATCGCACACATTTCAGCCGAGGAATGTATTGGCAATCATTATCAAATTGTTTTTGAAAAGGATCCTGATTTATTAAGCCTGTTAGAAAAAGTAGAACAAGAAGTCAGAGTTTATTCGGAACAAAACTTTTTAATCAAAGTAGGTGTAGAATCTGTTCATGTGAATCTGACGATCTCGCCTTTGATCGATGATTTAGGAGAGCAAATCGGCACGGTCATTGCCATGGAGGATATCTCTTACCTAGATAAAATTAAGAGCACTTTCAAAAAATACGTTTCGAAACAGATTGTCGACAAGATTTTAGAAAATGAAGATTTATTGAATCTTGGGGGCCAGGAATTAACGCTCACAACTTTATTTACAGACATCCGTGGTTTCACCAATATGAGTGAGCGCATGGATCCAATCGATGTAGTCAAAACGTTGAATGAATATTTTGACTTGATGATCGAAGTGGTTTTCAAGTACAACGGTACCTTGGATAAGATTATTGGTGACGCCCTAATGGTTATTTATGGTGCACCTATTTATGGCCATGATGATACCAAAAGGGCTTTGTTGACCGCCATTGAAATGCAGAAATTGCTCATCGATTTTAATGAACTTCGAAAGGAAAAGGGAATGGATCCCATTGAAATTGGCATCGGAATCAATCGAGGAAAGGCCATTGCCGGAAATATAGGTTCCAAGGACCAAATGAATTACACGGTGATTGGAGATGCGGTTAATTTAGCTGCAAGGCTATGTTCAAATGCCGGCCCAGGCCAAATACTGGTTTCTGAATCCGTTGTCTCTGATGTAGATGCTTCCGGACTTTTTGATTTTCAAAAGTTAGATGCCATTAAGGTAAAAGGAAAAGAAAATGAGGTTCAGATTTATGCCCTCTCAAAATGTTTTTGTACCCCAAAGGTGTTGGAAGTATATGAATTGGTGATTGGTGAGATGCTCGTCAATTTATCTCCTGATTTATACTATCATTCAATTTCTCATACGCTCGATGTATTTACAAGTGCCCGAAAAATTGCCTTATCAGAAGGAATAGGAGAACATGATTTAGAGTTGGTGATGGTGGCTGCACTTTTTCATGATACGGGTTTTTTAGTTCAGGCCGATGGACATGAGGAGATTTCGTGTCAATACGCAAAGGATCATTTGTTTCATATTGGTTTTACGCTACTTGAAATAGAATTGATTTGCGGCATGATTAGGGCCACTAAAATCCCTCAAAAACCACAAAGTTTACTGGAAGAAATTATTGCCGATGCGGATTTAGATTATTTAGGTCGGGATGATTTCTTTATCATTGGCGATCAATTATTCAACGAATTAAAAGCTAGAAATGTGGTCAATGAAGAATCTGTTTGGGATCAAATACAAATTAAGTTCTTAGAGAATCATCATTATTTTACAGAAACGGCTCGAACATTAAGAGGAGAGCAAAAAGAAAAACACTTACAAATTATTAAATCAAAATATTCATGAGTACTCATTCAATCAAAGATAATGTTCAAGACTTTTTCTATGCTGTCGCAGGCATTTTGTTCGCCGGATTTGCCCTAGAGAGTTTTTTGGTCCCCAATCACTTTTTGGATGGGGGTGTAACGGGTGTTGCACTTTTAATTCATGAAACCTATCATATTCCGATCACCGTGTTGGTGATCCTTTGTAATGTCCCATTTATCATCATGGGCGGCTATTTAATTAGTAAAAGTTTTGCCATTCGAACTTTACTAGCCGTGATAGGTTTGGCCTTAGCCCTAACTTTTATTCCTTACCCAGTCATTACATCTGATAAATTATTGATTTCAATCTTTGGAGGAGTCTTTTTGGGTTTAGGCATTGGTTTAGGCATGCGAGGGGGTTGTGCCATCGACGGGATTGAAGTGTTGGCTTTATATACTTTGAAGCGGTCTGGTTTCACTATTTCTGAAATTATTTTAGGTATCAATGTCATCTTATTTTTAATTGCAGCCATTGGATTAGGCATGGTAACCGCACTTTATGCGATGCTGACTTATTTCATCGCCACTCGGAGCATCGATTATGTCGTCGAAGGTTTAGAGGAATACATCGGGGTGACGATTATTTCCAAAAACCATGAAGAAATAAAAAAGGCCGTTGCTATGCAGATGGGGAAGGGGATTACCGTATATAAAGGAGAGCGAGGTTTCATGAAAGATAGTTTTGATGTGAGTCATCCGACCGATATTTTGTACACCATTATGACCCGTTTCGAGGTTCGGCATTTACGAAATTTAGTTCTGGAATATGATGCGAATGCGTTCATTTTTACGAATATCATCAAAGAAGCTGCTGGTGGCGTATTACTCAAGAGGAAGGGAGATCATTAAGTAGTGCTTTTCATTCAATTTTAATTTTTTTTGTAATATGATTTTGTAAATCAAAACCTTTTATCGTAATATTGCAATATAATAATACGATATGGGGATTACCAAAACCGATTTGTTTTCAATGGAACAAAATGCCATGGCGCAAATGGCTAAAGTTTTAGGGCATCCGGCCCGAATTGCCATATTACAGTATTTAGTGAAATCAAGTTCTTGCATCAATGGGGATTTGGTTCAAGAACTGGGACTAGCCCAAGCGACTATTTCCCAACATTTACGTGAATTAAAAGAAATCGGATTTATTCAAGGTACAATCGAAGGGGTGTCAATTTGCTATTGCATTAATCCAGAAAAATGGGCTGAATTTAGCCACTTATTTGGAGCATTCTTTGACGATTATTATGTCACACAAAAATCTAACTGCTGTTAATTATGAGCTTTCCACGTATGCATGTATCACTTTATGTCAGCAATCTAGCGGCTTCTGTGAATTTTTATTCAACTTTTTTTGGCCAGCCGGCTAACAAGGTAAAGCCAGGATACGCAAAGTATATTTTAGATAAGCCTTCTTTAATTATTTCATTTATTGAAAATTCAGATCGTGTTCAATCAAATTTTGGTCACCTAGGTTTTCAAGTGGAAACATTTGAGGAAATGTCTAATTTATTGGAAAAAGCACGTGCCCAAGGATTAGTATCCAAGGAGGAAATTGGTACATCTTGCTGTTACGCGGTACAAGATAAATTTTGGGCCACAGATCCTGATGGTGTTCAGTGGGAAGTTTATTACTTTCATGAAGATGCTGAATTTAATGATCCACATTATGCCTTAGAAGATGCTGCCGCTTGTTGCATGCCACCGGTTTCCCAAAAAGAAAAAATAAATTTATCCGAAATAGCTACAACTAGTTCCTGTGCCCCAGGTTCAGGATGCTGTTAATTGATTATGCAATGAATGATACTTTAAACGCAAATTTAGAATCAATTTTATCCCTGTCAATAAGTGATGAACGTAAATCTTTGCTTCAGGAATTAATCGATTACATCAAATCAAAGCGTGAAAAGGGCCAGCCCATCCGACTTAATTTCATTTGCACCCATAATTCTAGAAGGTCACAGTTTTCCCAAATCTGGGCGCAAACCGCTGCCGATTACTTTGAAATTCCCGCTTTTTGCTACTCAGGTGGTGTCGAAGTCACGGCATGCAATGAAAGAACCATTCGTTCTTTGAAACGTTCAGGTTTCATTATTTCCAAGCATGGTCACTCAAATCCCATCTATTTTATTTTACAAGATAAGGACACTAGACCCATCATTGTCTTTTCAAAATTATATGACGATGTCATTAATCCCCACGGTAATTTTGCAACGATTATGACTTGCTCACATGCAGATGAGAATTGTCCTTTTATTCCTGGCGCCGAGGAAAGAATCCCCGTTCGGTACGAGGATCCAAAGGAATTTGATGATACAGATCTTGAGTCCGCAAAATACGACGAACGTTCCAAACAAATTGCTAGCGAAATGTTTTACGTTTTTTCACGGGTTTAACTTAACTGGTATGGTCTCTGACGATGAGCCAACGGCCCTTTATTTTCTTCATTAAAATGGTGAAATATCCACCGACATCTCCTTTTTTTGGGCGTGCCAATTGCCATTTTCCTAAAATCCAGGCTGTTTTACCCGCCGTTACGTCTATTTCCTTGATGTCAAAGGTTAAATTTCCCATCGTTTCCTGATCCGGATACGTGGTCAGGTATCTTTGTAATGTGGCTTTCCAACCACTAGTGACGCCATTTTTGCCAATAAACTTCAGGTCTTCCGATTTTTCGTAGTATTCCATGAACCCTGATATATCCCCCTTATTCCACAAGCTTACTTGTGTTTGTAAGACAAGTTCAATTTCTTTTTGATCCGTTTTCGCTTGGCTAAATACGGAATGAAACGGCAATAAAATGAGTAGAAGAAACAATTTCATAGTTTGTAAGGTTAGTTAGAAACAAATTTGTCGACAGATCTTCAAATTTGGTAGCAATATAAATGCTAAATTTTTAATTGATCGATTATTGTATCATTTTTGTTAAATAATTAAATCAACCTGTTTTATGAACAAAATTTACTCTCTATTAGCTTGCTTGTGTTTTTTACAAATATCAAGTTCCTTTGCTCAAGCCCCTGACGAAAACCGATTTGTCAAAACAGTACTAGCTGAGAAGTTGGACGAGCCCATGATGATGACTTTTTTACCTGATGGCCGAATTTTATTGGCCGAACGGAAGGGTGACGTAAAGCAATTTGATCCTAAGACCAAGCAAACTAAAGTGCTTGCTCATATTAATGTAAACACGAAATATACCAACCGCATCGGAACCGTTCGCGAGGCAGAAGAAGGTTTACAAGGCATAATTCTAGATCCAAATTTTAAAGAAAATCATTGGCTCTATGTGTATTACGCACATCCCACGGAGAAGAAACACGTATTGTCTCGTATCGAGTTAAAGGGAGAGGAGTTATTAGTAGACCAACAAAAAATCATCTTAGATGTTCCAGTTCAACGCGAGGAATGCTGCCATACTGGCGGTGGAATGACTTTTGATAAATCAGGAAATTTATTTTTAACCGTAGGAAATAACACAAGTAATAGTAATAATGAGGGTTATTCACCAATCGACGAACGTCCAGGCCAAGCCTATTGGGATGATCAAAGAGGTGCTGCTTCAACCAACGATTTGCGCGGAAAAATCTTACGTATTCATCCTGAAAAAGATGGTACTTACTCAATTCCCAAAGGAAATTTGTTCCCCGTAGGAACACCAAAAACAAAGCCTGAAATTTATACCATGGGTCACAGAAATCCTTGGCGTGTGAGTGTTGACTCAAAAACAGGATTTATTTATTGGGGTGAAGTAGGCCCAGATGCCTCTGTAGATGGACCTAAAGGACCTCGAGGATATGACGAATTTAATCAAGCAAAGGGTCCAGGGTTTTTCGGTTGGCCTTATTTTATAGGGAATAACATTCCATATACCGACTTTAATTTCGAGACTTTAGCGATGGGGCCTAAGTTCAATCCGGCGAAGCCCATCAATGATTCACCTAATAATACAGGTTTACGTGAATTGCCTCCCGCACAAAACGCTTTCCTATGGTACCCTTATGCTAATTCTGAAGAGTTTCCATTGATGGGAGCCGCAGGCAGAAGTGCAACAGGCGGACCTGTGTACCATCGTTCAGACTTCCCAACGGCAAAAAGACCTTTTCCTGCCTATTATGAAGGGAAATGGTTAATTGTTGAATTTATGCGCGGTTGGATCATGGCCGTAACCATGGACGAAAAAGGTAATTATAAGTCCATGGAGCGCTTCCTTCCAAGCCAATCTTTTGGTTCTGCCATCGACATGAGCTTTAGTCCAGACGGTGATTTATATGTTTTGGAATATGGGTCTGCCTGGTTCAAAGGAAACGACAATGCACGTTTAGTCAAAGTTGAATACCAAGGAGGCAACCGTAAACCTCAAGTAGAAATATCCGCATCTAAATTAAAGGGCGCGGCTCCTTTTAAAACGAACTTGTCCTCCGAAGGCACCAAAGATTTTGATGGCGATGCATTAACCTATACTTGGACCGTTAAAAAATTAGGAACTCTAGTTAAAACATTAAAAGGAGCAAGTCCTGAATTGGTTTTGACAAATCCTGGTACTTACCAAGTAACATTAAAAGCCACGGATGCTAAAGGTACAAGCAACACAAACGCGCTTGAAGTTTTAGTGGGTAATGAAGCACCCGAAGTAGATATTGTTTTAAATTCGGCCAATAAATCTTTTTATTTCCCTGGACAAAAAATCAATTATCAGGTGACTGTAAAAGACAAGGAAGACGGTGTTTTAGGAAATGGAATTAAAGAAGATGCCGTAGCTGCCACGATTGATTATATTCCTTCTGGATATGATCCGATTGAAATGGCACAGTCTCATCGCAAGGCCGACAGTGATTTGTTTGCTTCCGCGGGTTTGCGTTTGATCAATCAAAGTGACTGTAAATCTTGTCACATTAAAAATGTACGCTCTGTAGGGCCTAGCTACCAAGAAGTGGCTGAGAAATATAAAGGCCAAAACATGATTGACCAATTGTCTAATAAAATTATTGCAGGTGGAAATGGTGTTTGGGGTGATCATGCCATGGCTGCACATCCACAAATTTCAAAAGCAGATGCCAAAACCATGGTGACCTATATCATGAGTCTATCTGATCCCAAAGCAAATAATTCAATCGGATTGAAAGGTGATCTTTCGCCAACAATCCCTCAAGATCAAGCCACTACGAAAGGCGTTTTTGTCGTTCGTGCCACTTATTTAGATAAGGGAAACAAAAAGATGGCTCCTGTACAATCAGAAAAGTGGGTTTTATTGCGTCACCCATTTTTGAATCCTGAGAAGGCAGATGTACAATCGGGTATTGAGCAATTAATCACGCCTTCTCGCTCGACCAATATGGTGGGTCAAAATCCATATGTTGGTTTTAAGTCGATCGATTTAACAGGTATCAAAACTTTGGATATTACAGCGACAGCGCCTGGTAGATCTAATGCTTCCGGTGGAGTGATTGAAGTGCACGTGGGTTCTCCTACAGGTCCGGTGATTGGTAAAACTAAATTTATCGAAGTATCACAAGGAGGTTTTGGTGGACCTCCACCGGCTGCTAATCCAAATGCTGCTCAAAAAGGCGCTCCTCTAGGAACACCAGTCGTGGCTCCGTCTACTCCCGCGCAAGCTGGTGGCGGTGGTGGCGGCATGCGCCGTGGTGCACCAATGCCAGCGATTAAAGTGGACATTCAAGCAACAACTGGATTACAAGATTTGTATTTTGTAGCGGTTAATCCCAAAGCAGCTGTAGCTCAAACCGTTGTACAGATTATCGGAATAGAAGCAAAATTATAATATGCCAAAAATTACTTCGAGTGCACATTTATTTGCTAACTCGGTTGCGATTTTAGACCCTAATGGGGAGTATACTTACCAACAATTGATCGATGCGTCCAACCAATGGGCGTATCGATTTTTGTTTGGGGCAACTGACTTAGATGGCGCTCGAGTGGCTTTTATGGTCCAACCCGGTTTTCATTATGTAGCCGTCCAATGGGGAATATGGAAAGCCGGTGGAGTGGCCGTTCCCTTATGTGTCACTTATCCGATCGCCTCTTTGCAATATGTTTTGGAGGACACCGGGACTTCTCAGGTGGTTATTGATACCGATTTTCAAGAAGTATTATTTTCGTATGTTCGAGAAAGCCAATTGAAATACCATTTGGTTCATGAAGAAGTGACCCCACAGGAAATGAGTTTGCCTGAGGTTTCTTCTGACCGACCCGCCATGATATTGTATACTTCTGGAACCACTTCGCTGCCGAAAGGCGTGGTGACCACACATGGAAATATTGATTTTCAAATCAATTGCCTGGTGCGTGCTTGGGAGTGGAAAGCGACGGATCGCACACTTTGTATTTTGCCATTACATCACATTCATGGAATTATTAATGTGATCGGTTGTAGTTTGTCGGAGGGAGCCACCTGCGAATTTATGCCCAAGTTCAATGCAGTCGAAGTTTTTAGCCGATTGCAATCTGGCGAATTAACTGTTTTTATGGCGGTGCCAACCATATATTTTAAACTTATATCGCATTGGGATACCTTGTCGGCTTCAGACCAACACGTCATATATGACATGTTGCTTAAATTTCGCCTAATGGTATCTGGATCTGCTGCTTTACCCGTTTCTGTTATGGAAAAATGGCATACCATCAGTGGCCATTGGCTCTTAGAGCGATATGGGATGACCGAAATAGCCATGGCCATCAGCAATCCATTTCATGGAGAAAGAAGACCAGGGCATGTCGGTCTTCCATTGCCCGGAGTTTTGGTGCGTTTGATGGGGGATAATGAAGAAATTAAAGAAGAATTAGAACCTGGAGAAATACAAATCAAGGGGCCTAATGTTTTCCAATCGTATTGGAATAAACCCACGGCGACCTTAGAAACCTTCACGGAAGACGGTTGGTTTAAAACTGGAGACGTAGCCCACTTAGATGGTGGATATTATAAAATTTTAGGACGTAGTTCCGTGGATATTATCAAGTCAGGTGGGTATAAACTTTCAGCTTTAGAGATTGAAGAGGTTTTGCGCGTCCACCCGGATATCGAAGATTGCGGGGTCGTGGGTTTGCCTGACGACGAATGGGGCGAAGTGGTTGCCGCCGTTTTAGTCTTAAAAAATGCAATTACAAAAGAAGAAATAAATACTTGGTTACGTGAGCGTTTACCAGGGTATAAGGTTCCTAGACTGTATCAATTTATCGAAGAATTACCTCGAAATGCCATGGGAAAAGTGACCAAAAATGATTTAAAAAAAATGTTCTAAATTTGGATTAGGTAAATGAAATCTGGGTATGAAAAAAATGATTTTTGTTTTTCTTTTTTTTAGTTTTTGGGTTCAGGCTCAAAAAAATATTACCACTGCTTCAGATGCCACAGCGCCCTTGCATGCATTAAAGCCTGATTATCCCACGCCTTATGGTGTACCTTCGGTTTCTGACATTCAAAAAACGATCGATCGGGTATTTGAATATTTAGATAAAGCAACGCCTTCTAATTTTGTGGATAAAAGTTCTGGTAGACCATGGACGCCTGAACTTAGATATTCAGACCAAGTGGTTTTCGCGAAGGGAGATTTTAGACCTATTTCCTATGAATGGGGCGTAACTTATTCAGGGATGTTGAACCTGTACCAATTGACCGGTGAGACAAAATACCGAGATTATGTTTTCAAGCGCTTGAATTTAATTTCATCCACTCTTGAATCTGCTCGGAAATTTGATGAAACAAATAAGGCAAAAGCACATACCTTGAAAGGTTTAATTCAACCCAAAGCCTTAGATGATATCGGTGCCATGGCCATGGCTGTTTTGAAGGCGAAAAAATCAGGTTTTTCGTCGGACATGTCATATGTGACACAGCGCGCCTCTGATTTTATTTTGAAGGAAGAGCATCGTTTGCCCGATGGCACTTTGGTTCGCATTCGGCCCTTGAAAAATACGATGTGGCTGGATGATGTGTATATGGCGATACCGGCATTGCTCCAGTTGGGCATTGCGTCTAAGGATGAAAAGTATTTTGACGAGTCATTTAAGCAATTTTCAGCCTATCAAAAGCGGATGTTTAATCCTTCATTGAATGTTTTTATGCATGGTTATTTAGAAGGAGCGGAGGCGCATCCAGAATTTCATTGGGCTCGGGCGAATGGTTGGGCTTTGTTGACGACTTCAGAAATGTTGATGTATTTACCTGCCAACCATCCAGGTCGGAGGTTCATGTTGGGCCAATTGAAAAACCATTTAAAAGGCTTGATGAGTTTGCAAGATGGTACTGGGTTTTGGCATCAATTATTAGATAAAAACGATTCCTATTTAGAAACTTCTGCCACGGCCATTTATGCGTATGTCATCGCGAATGCCGTCAATAAAGGTTGGCTCGATCCTAAGATTTATGCCCCCTCAGCCATATTAGCTTGGAATGCGGTCAATTCTCGAGTCAATGCGCAAGGGCAAGTAGAAGGAACTTGTGTGGGAACCGGTTTAGCTTGGGATCCCGCATTTTATTATTTCAGACCGATTTCTCCTTTTGCGGCTCATGGGTACGGACCTACTTTATTGGCCGGTTCAGCGATGATGGAAATGTTGAAAAAGTACTCATTTGAAATCAACGATTCAGCGGTTCATTTATCTGAAAAGGATAAGTAAAATTAATTTTTATGTCTTGCTGACATCACTATTTAATTCAATACCTTTGCATTGTGAATCGCATTATTGCTCTTTTATTATTTATGGCTATGCAAATACCCCTGATGAATCAGTGGTCGGCTGTCGCATATTATCGAGTGAACCGTGATTTCATTGCCAAAAACCTTTGCGTAAACCGTGATAAACCGATGTTGGACTGTAATGGACAATGTTATTTATCTAAACAATTAAAAGCTGCTGAGGAAAAGGAGCAAAAATCCAACTCAGAGCGATTAAATAAAATGCCTGAGGTAGTGCTAAGTTTTCAAACTATTCCAAGTCTTTTCAAGGCACGCTATTTCGAGCGCACTGTGCTTGAAAATAATTTTCCAATTTCAGAAATCCATCCGAATTTCTCGGCCAAGGGCTTCTTTCACCCACCCCAAGTCTAATTAATTTTCTTGATTCTATTCCTGCGGCATTACGTCGTGGGTATTTCTCATTTTAATTAATTATTTATTTATGAAATCATTATTTGTAGCGATGCTGCTTTTTGTTGCGGCCATCGCACATGCCCAAGTACCTGTTATTAAAGTATTGAATGCTGTCACGAACGAACCTATCATTGGCGCCAGCGTAAAAAACGGTCAAAAAACCGTCGCGTTTTCGAATGAACGAGGTGAAATCCAGTTGAAAGAACAAGGTGATTTTGCGATTAGCGCGCTAGGTTTTAAAGCCAAGAAAATAAGCGGAAAGGAAGAAATCGTATTTTTAGAGGAGGCAACATACACACTCGAATCCGTAGTGGTGACCGCTTCACGCCAAGCAGCCACACGTGCGGAAACGCCGGTAGCGATTCACAAGATTGGATCCGCATTGATTCAAGATACAAAGGCACTTCAATTAACGGAGATAATTAATAAGGTTCCGGGCGTGGTGATGTTGGACTACCGAAATGAACAACACGGGATGGGGATACGCCAGCCTTTCGGAACATCTGCGTATTTTTTGTATTTGGAAGATGGGCTTGCATTGCGTCCTTTGGGGGTATTTAATCACAATGCCTTAATTGAATCGAATCTACAAGGATTGAACTCAGTCGAAGTAATCAAAGGCCCAGCCTCTTCTTTATATGGCCCTGAGGCCGTGGGTGGAGCGATTAACTTAATCACAAAAACCGCTCCTGGTATTCCTACGGCACAGTTTGGTTTTCAGGTAGACGAGTGGGGATATAAGCGAATTCAATTTACGGCTGGGGCCCAATTAGGAAAGAAATGGTCCGTTATGACAGGGGGTTATTTGGCGCGTCAAAAAGGATCATGGGCCTCTAATTCCGACTTCGACAAGTCTTCGATCAACGTACGTTTAGATTATCAATTTACGCCTAAGACGAAACTTTGGGCTTCTTTTGCCTATAACGATTATTTCTCGCAGACGGGTGGAAACATCGACAGTACGGGTTTTTATTCTCGTAGCTATAAAAGCCCTGCGGATTTTACTTACCGTTCATCTTTCTCATCTCGTTCCCGTTTAACCTTAGAGCATAAATGGTCGGCGAACGCTAACTCGAGTTTGACTGCATTTTACCGGGATAATGCCTTAGGCCAAAACCCATCCTATTCGATTTCTTGGACTAGTCCAGCGCTAATGGCTTCAGGACAAGTGAATCAGAACAGTTTCAAAAGCTTTGGCTTGATGGGTCAGCACACCCAAAATTTTGAATTCTTGAACTCAAAAATAGTTGCAGGATTTTTGTTAGATCGCTCGCCTAATGATTATTGGGCTTACAAAATTAACTTAGCCGCGACGCTTCGACCAGACAAGAAATCGGTGGAGAAATTCACGATTACCCAAGTCTTGCCATCTACGTTCTTAGGCAATTATTCGGCGGTGATTTGGAACAAAGCGGCTTATGCGCAATTTGACCTGCAACCCTTAGAGAAATTACGTCTTTCTTTAGGAGGTCGTTTCGATCAAATGTCCTTTGACTATACCAACTTCATCGACAATTCGACGGGTACCAAAAGCTACAAGCAATTCTCACCTAAGTTAGGAATTACGTATGAGGCTTCCTCAGCCCTAGGTTTCTATGGTAATTTCTCCAAAGGCTTCTCGCCACCTGCCCTTTCAGCGGTATTCCGCGCGAGACCGGCGGCACAAGTGGCCGCAACAGGAGAGAAATTCTATTTAAGCATTGACCCAGCTGTGTTTTCGAATTACGAAGTGGGAGGTTGGGCTTCGCTTTGGCAAAATAAAGTCTTCTTTGATTATACGTTCTATCGCTTAGAAGGAAATAATGAGTTATTAGGGATTCGTCAACCGGATAATACGACGGATTATCAGTCGGCCGGAAAGACTTTGCACGAAGGAATTGAGTACCAAATCACGATCCGCCCGAACGATTCTTGGAACTTCCGCTTTGGAGGAACGAATGCAAAACATACGTTTGTGGACTTTGTATTAAGTACGCGGGCGTCAGACGCATTGAAAAATGTGAATGGAAAAGAGATGCCACAAGCGCCTAACTTCATCGCAAACTCAGAGGTAACGTACAAATACAAGGGAGCACGTATTGCCTTAGAATGGCAAAAAATTGGGCCTTGGTTCCAAGATCAAGTGAACAAAGTAAGCTTCGAAGGCGTTTCTGTTTTCAATTTACGTGTAGGATATACCTACAAAGCGTATCAATTCTTCACCAACATCTTGAATCTAGGTGATTCCTTATATGCCACTACGGCGACACGTGGAAATAATGCTACAGATAAATCAACATATACGCCCGCGGCTCCTCGCACAGTGGTTGCCGGTGTACAAATCGACGTATTCCAACTATTTAAAAAATGAAAAAACTAACCTTTTTGCTCGTTTTCTTTGCGCAGGTCTCTTTCGCGCAAACGGTGTCTAATCCTTCTAATCAGGCGTTGGACCCCTCTTTTGCATTGAAATCAAACGGCGATGTCGTTCTATCTTGGGTAGAGAAGTCGGCCAATGGGGTTTTATTTTTCAGAAAAGTCAATCAGGGGCCTGCTGAGCAGGTCCCTATGGATAAAAAAGCATCAACCCACGCGGAGGGAATGCCTAAACTGGCCTATAAAGCTGACGGAACTTGCATTCTTTTGTATGAGATGAATCGCCCTACTGCGGCTTCTCGATTTAATGGAGATTTATTGTATGCGATGGAGATAAATGGGGTTTGGCAAAAACCACAACACATTCACAAAGATACCGCGGCTGGATTAAGCCATTCATTTGGTAAAATTATTTCACTACCCAATGGAGAAGTGAGGGCTTATTGGCTCGATGTTAAATTAGGACCCAAAGGTAGAACGCTAGTAACGGCTGACACAAGTCCCGGAAATGGTTTTGGGGATATGAAAGTGATTGACACTAAAACCTGTGAATGTTGTCGCATTGATGCGGTTACTGACTTAAAAGGAAATGTGGATGTGATTTACCGCGATTTAAACGATCAAGGAGAGCGCGACATGGGATATTTACATTCAAACGATTTTGGCAAAACGTATACAACGCCAGTACCTCTTTACGAAGATCATTGGGTAGTTGATGCTTGTCCTCATGCGGGTCCATCATTAGTTCTTGGTGCGAAAGGACTAGAAGCCACTTGGTACACGGGTGCGGAAGGATCATCCGGTGTGAAATGGGCTTATCAATCATCTAAAAGAATGATCCTTCATTTAAAAGGAGATAAAGTTCGGATGCCCCAGCTCGCCTCCAATCCAAAGGGGGAAACTGCTTTAGTTTTTGCGGAGATTAAACAAATGGGTGATCGATATTTTAAGCAGATTGGTTTGGTAAAAAAAGATGTCAAAGGCCATTTGACCAAAACATATATTTCAAATACAGACTTTGATTGTTCCTATCCAGCGATCATATGGGGTGGCCATTCTTGGTTGATTGCTTTTGAGGGAGTTAAAAATAGAGTTAATCCGAAAAGTTCGACTTCTCGTGATCTTTCAAACCCAGTAATTTTTCTCCTAAGTCGCTAAGTACGGCAACAGGCTGGGATTTTTCTAATTGCCTCGGATCACCCGGAAAGGCGTAACCTTCCGGCGCGATTTTATGTTGCCATGAGTTGACGCGCCATTGTTTCAACGCCTCATTATTTTGCTCCGCGGGCATCATGGAAATATACTGGGCTACGCGAACTTTATCGGACGTCAAATTAGGTCTGATGCCATGGGCCAACAAAGAATTGAAAATCAATAAATCCCCTGCTTCTAATTTTACTTTATGCAATTGGAAGCCTGTCGTGTCTGGTTTAAAACGATCTCGGTCTTCAGGTTGAGTTTTTTTCCATGTGTCGTATGATCGGTACAATTCTGGAATGCATTGAAAGCCACCCATATTTTCATCCGTTTGGTCTGCTAAGGCTAATACTCCTTGCACATTAACGGGTTTTGTCTCTGGATCATAATCCCAATGAATAAATCCCTTGAATGGTTTATCGGCTTGCACAGGAAAATTCAAGTTGCAACGATCGATCGTCACCCATAAATCTTCCACGCCCCAAACATCCACAAAGGCATCATAAACCCGTTGAGATTGCCTGTTTTCCCATAATAATGGATGATTATACATTTCAACCATTCCAGACCCGATGAGTTCCTTCATTTGCATTTCGGCTCTAGGCTCAGTGTACCAAGTTTCGGGTTGGTCTGGATCTTTTTCCTCAAAATCCCAAATTGCTTTTGCCGTACGTGCGGCAGCTTCTTTGCTAATGGCATTTTTCACGATAATAAAACCGTTTTTTTTCCAAAAATTAAATTCATCTTCGCTTAGTGCTCGGAGCGGTTTTCCATTGCTCCGATCATTTAATTTGGTGATACTGCTCTTCGAAATGGATGGATTTCCGGGAATATCCTCATGCTCATTTTTGAGAGCCATGGTCGGATTCATGGATTTGTTTTGCATCTTTAATTAATTTTTGGTTTTGCAAATTAGTGTTTTGTATAATTCACCCGGCTAATATTGTTAAAAAAATGAGTAAAAAACATATTTTAAATACTTTGTAAATAAACAATAAACGATGCAGAATTTATTTGATTTAAAGGGTAAGGTAGCTATTGTAACGGGCTGCAAACGTGGAATTGGCATGGAAATGGCCATTGGCCTAGCAGAGGCGGGAGCGGATATTATTGGAGTTTCAGCTTCATTGGAGTTAAATGGTTCTGCTATTGAAAAGGCTGTGAGAGCATTAGGGAGAAATTTTAAGGCCTATCAGGCCGACTTTTCAGACCGGGAGTCTTTATATGAATTTATCAAGTCCGTGTTGAGGGATTATCCTAAGGTGGACATTTTGGTTAATAATGCAGGGACAATTTTGCGCGATCCAGCGGCGGAACATTCGGATGAATATTGGGATGAGGTATTAGAGGTGAATTTGTCTTCCCAATTTATTTTGAGTAGGGAAATCGGTCGGACTATGCTAAAAGCGGGATCTGGAAAAATCATTTTTACGGCCTCCTTATTAAGTTTTCAAGGGGGTATCAATGTGCCAAGTTACGCAGCGAGTAAAGGAGGGATTGCCAGATTAACCATGGCTTTGGCCAATGAATGGGCAGGAAAGGGAATTAATGTGAATGCGATTGCACCAGGATACATCTCCACAGACAATACCTCGGCTTTGCGTGAAGACAAGGAACGAAGTGCTTCTATCTTAGGGAGAATTCCGGCGGGTCGTTGGGGTGATGCGAAAGATTTCAAAGGTCCGGTTGTCTTTTTAGCTTCAGAGGCGGCTAACTATGTGCATGGAACTATTTTGACCGTGGATGGCGGTTGGATGGGGCGGTAATTTTTGTTATTTTCGTGCCAGGTTCAAAAATATTTTTAGGCCTATTCAAGTGTCGATTGGTTTACATATAGCATGAACCGTTTGGCATTTTAAATTTTAAACAAAACCTATTTCAATGAAAAAATTAATTTTCGTTTTTGCTTTGCTAAGTTCAGGAGCCTTTGCTCAGAAAATTGATATTAATAAGCAATTTGCTTTGGCAGGCCAACAATACCTTCGGATGTTGGCAGATCATCCAGATACTTCAGTAACCATACATTCGGCTAAGCCTGATGGGACTTACCGCAATTTACCTTCAAGTTGGTGGTGCTCAGGATTTTTTCCTGGCGGTCTTTGGTATTTATTTGAAAAAACAAAAGATCCCAAATGGGCAAAAGCAGCACGTTTGTGGACCGAAGCTGTTAGAAAAGAGCAGTATAATACGGGAACGCATGACTTAGGTTTTATGATGTTTGATTCCTTTGGGAATGGATTGCGTTTAACGAAAGATCCAGCGTATAAAAAAGTTTTAATTCAGTCCGCTAAATCCCTAGCTACTCGATTTGATCCTAAGATCGGCTTAATTAAATCATGGAATAGTTTTAAGGGAGGGTATAAATATCCAGTGATCATCGACAACATGATGAATTTGGAATTGTTATTTTGGGCTTCACGTGAGACGGGAGATCAGCGTTTTCATGACATCGCCATCACCCATGCGGATAATACGATCAAGAATCATTTTAGACCTGATTATTCTTCTTACCATGTGATTTGTTACGATCCTGAAGGTAAAGTTTTGGTTAAAAAACAGCATCAGGGATATCAGGATGAAACAACTTGGTCTCGTGGACATGCTTGGGCCATTTATGGATATGTAGCCATGTATCGTGAAACGAAGGATCAAAAATACCTAGATTTTGCTCAAAAAATCACTGATTTTTATTTGAATCATCCGAATTTACCCAAGGATAAAATTCCGTATTGGGACTTTAATGCGCCTAATATTCCAACGGAGGAAAGAGATGCCTCAGCGGGTGCGATTACAGCTTCGGCATTATTGGAATTAAGTAAATATTCAGGGGCTAAGGGAAAAAGATATTACAATGATGCAGTTACGATGATGGAATCTTTGTCTAGTCCTGCATACCGAGCAGCCTTAGGAGAAAATAACAACTTCCTGATCAAGCATTGTGTTGGGGCAAAAGGATTAAATTCCGAGATAGACGTGCCCTTGATTTATGCGGATTATTATTATTTAGAGGCTTTGTTGAGATTACAAAATTTTAACAAAAAGTAATAATTGTTCGTCGGCTTAAAATCGGTAGTTTTTCTAATTTAAAAATTCAGGAAAGCTACCTTTTTTGTGACATTTTTTGTAAATTTATATTTCATTTTTACAATTCAAATGTCCTTAAAAAAAATACAATCTGCCCTCATATCTGTTTATTATAAAGATGGTTTAGAACCCATTATTCGATTGCTTCACCAACAAGGCGTTACGCTTTATTCAACGGGAGGTACTCAGTCTTTTATTGAAAAATTAGGCATTCCAGTTATTGCCGTTGAAGATTTAACAGGCTATCCTTCCATTTTTGGAGGGCGCGTTAAAACATTGCACCCGAAAGTTTTTGGCGGAATTTTATATCGGAGGGATTTACCTTCTGATGTGGAGGTTGCGAAGCAATTTGAAATACCTGCCTTGGATTTAGTGATGGTGGATTTGTATCCTTTTGAGGAGACGGTTGCCTCGGGTGCGTCTGATGAAGATATTATTGAAAAAATTGACATTGGTGGTATTTCGTTAATTCGGGGGGCTGCGAAAAACTTCAACGATGTGTTGATTGTGAGTTCTCGTGAGCAATATGGGGAAGTTGAGTTGATATTAAGTGCAAATGGGGGAGCTACAACCTTAGACCAGCGTCGGAATTTTGCTCAAAAGGCGTTTTATGTCTCTTCGCATTATGATGGTGCTATTCAGCGTTATTTTGCGGGTGAGTCGGCGGATTTAGCTAACTACACAAGTTTGGCATCTAGCTCTTTGAGGTATGGGGAGAATCCACACCAACAAGGTACTTTCTACGGGGATTTGAATGCTTTGTTTGATAAATTACATGGCAAGGAATTGTCTTATAATAATTTAGTTGACGTGGATGCTTGTTTATCCTTATTGGATGAATTTGAAGAAACAGCTTTTGTAATTATAAAGCACATGAATGCTTGTGGAGTGGCGACGGGTAAATCGGTAAGGGAAGCATATGATAAAGCTTTGTCTTGCGATCCGATTTCCGCTTTTGGAGGTGTATTAGCTACGAATCGAGAAGTAGATCAATCGGCTGCGGAATCTATTAACCCCTTATTTTGCGAGATATTAATTGCCCCGTCCTTTACGGCGGAGGCTTTAGCTATTTTGCAAACCAAGAAAAACAGAATTTTGTTGAAGCGTAACCAAGTAGATTTTCCAAAGAAAATGTTCAAAACATTGCTCAATGGAGTATTGGAACAAGATAAGGATTTGGTGATGGAGGGAGTAAGTGATTTCAAGACCGCGACTAAAATCGTACCTACGGATGAGCAAAAGCGCGCATTGGCCTTTGCGCTTAAGATTTGTAAACACACCAAATCGAATACGATTATATTAGCCAACGATGGACAATTGTTGGCTTCAGGTGTGGGTCAAACATCTCGAGTGGATGCGTTAAAGCAAGCGATAGATAAAGCAAAAGAGTTTGGTTTTGATTTGAAAGGTTCCGTCATGGCGTCGGATGCATTTTTTCCTTTTCCGGATTGTGTGGAGATTGCTGGAAATGCAGGAGTGGTTGCGGTTACACAGCCGGGTGGGTCGATCAAGGATCAGGATTCTATTGATTATTGTGATGCAAATAATATGGCTATGGTGATGACCGGAATTCGTCACTTTAAGCACTAATTTTTTTAACTGATTTATTAGTTTTTAAGCAGATAAATCCTTATTTTTAAACATTAAATTCTAAAATTTTTACGGATGTAGATTCATTAGGGATTGAAGTCCATTTAACCATTTATAAATAAATTATGTCAGAAGCACAAGAGTTATCAGCCGAAGATCGGGCAAATTATGGTGCAGATAATATTCAGGTTTTAGAGGGATTAGAGGCGGTTCGCAAGAGGCCATCTATGTATATTGGAGATACAGGATTTAAAGGTCTTCATCATTTGATTTGGGAGGTTGTGGATAATTCCATTGACGAAGCGTTAGCGGGTCATTGCGATAATATTAAAGTGACGATTAATACGGATAACTCGATATTGGTCGAGGATAATGGTCGGGGTATCCCAACGGGCATGCATACCAAGGAAAAGCGTTCTGCTTTAGAGGTTGTTATGACGGTTTTACATGCGGGGGGTAAGTTTGATAAGGATACATATAAAGTTTCAGGAGGTTTGCATGGGGTGGGTGTATCTTGTGTGAATGCCTTGTCTACGGATTTGAAGGTGACGGTGTATAGTCGGGATGGAAAAATATACCAACAAGAATACAAAATAGGGGTTCCGCAATATCCGGTTAAGGAAGTGGGAACTACGGATCGTACGGGTACATCTGTTTTATTTAAGCCAGATGATACTATTTTTACGGTGACTGAATATAAGTATGAGACGGTAGCGGGTCGTTTACGCGAGCTTTCGTTTTTGAATGCGGGTATCCATATCGAGTTAAAGGATATGCGTGAGTTGGATGAAAATGGGGAACCTCGTTCTGATGACTTTTTCTCAGAGGGTGGTTTGCGTGAGTTTGTGATGTATTTAGATGCTACTCGCGAGCCATTGTTGTCTGAGCCTATTTATATGGAGGGGGATAAGAATGGAGTGCCAGTTCAGGTGGCCATGATGTACAATACGTCCTATTCAGAAAATGTGGTTTCCTATGTGAACAACATCAATACAATTGAAGGAGGAACACACGTAGCTGGATTTAGAGGAGCATTAACAAGGACTTTGAAAAATTATGCGGACAAGTCGGGTGCTTTAGAGAAATTGAAAATTGATATTGCGGGTGATGACTTCCGTGAAGGATTGACAGCTGTTATTTCTGTTAAGGTGGCTGAGCCTCAGTTTGAGGGTCAAACCAAAACAAAATTAGGGAATGGTGAAGTGTCGGGAGCAGTTTCATCGGCGATGTCGGACATGTTAGAATCATGGTTAGAAGAGCATCCAAGAGAGGCTCGCCAAATTGTGGCTAAGGTGATATTGGCGGCTCAGGCGCGTCACGCGGCTAGAAAAGCGAGGGAAATGGTTCAAAGAAAAACCATTTTGGGTTCGAACTCATTGCCGGGTAAGTTGGCCGATTGTTCGGATTCAGATCCAGAGACTTGCGAGATTTATCTAGTCGAGGGAGATTCTGCGGGTGGAACGGCGAAGCAGGGTAGAAATCGTGCTTTTCAGGCTATTTTGCCATTGAGAGGAAAGATTTTGAATGTAGAGAAAGCGCAGGAATACCGCATTTATGAGAATGAGGAGATTAAGAATATGATTACGGCGCTAGGAGTTTCCTTTGGAAAAGATGGAGATGAGCGGGCGTTAAACATGGATAAATTGAGATATCATAAGGTGATTATCATGACCGATGCTGATATTGATGGTAGTCATATTCGTACGTTAATCTTGACTTTCTTCTTTAGGTATATGCGCGAATTAGTGGATAGAGGGTGTATTTATATCGCTCAACCTCCATTATATCAAATTAAAAAAGGTCAAAATGTACGTTATGTTTGGACTGAATTGCAAAAAGATCAAGCGATACAGGAATTAGCTGGAGGAGGAAAAGAGGACAATGTGGGTGTTCAGCGCTATAAAGGTTTAGGAGAGATGAATGCGGAGCAATTATGGGAAACAACCATGAATCCTGAATCCAGAACATTGAAGCAAGTCAATGTAGAATCTGCAATTGAGGCTGATTTGTTGTTTTCTATGTTGATGGGAGACGAAGTGGCTCCGCGTAGAGATTTTATTGAGAAAAATGCTAAATACGCAAATGTTGACGTTTAGGAAATGATTTTTGATTTTAAATCTTTTCATTTAAGGAGTATTCATGCGGATTCTGAACAAGAGCGTAAGCTGATCAATGTAGAGCTGAAAAATCTTTACGATTCCTTAACCCCGGACGAAAAGCAAATATTTAATTTGGAACTTCAAAAGTTTTTGATGACCGAAGTAGGCAGATTAGGATCTGACTATGAGGCGATTAAAAATCAACAAGTGTCAACCAAATAGAAAAAATGGTACAAACAGATCAAAATACGGATTCGAATTCGAATGACAAAGATTCTCAAACTGGGAATCTTTTGTCTTTCTTGAGGCCTAAAAATTGGAAAATCAATTTATTGGCTTCTAAGGGTCCTACTTGGAAATCGGATAAATCCATGCAAAAATCGCATGAGATTCAGTTAAAGGCAAAGTTTATTTCTCGTGATCTTTCTTGGCTTAAGTTTGATGAAAGAGTATTAGACCAAGCGCGAGATAAGACGAAGTCCCTTTTTGATCGATTGAAATTTTTAGCCATTACAGCTTCTAATTTGGATGAGTTTTTTACCATTAGAATTGGTTCCTTGTATAATTACATTGATTTTGGGAAGGAGCGAACGGATTATTCAGGCTTACGTGAAGTTCCGTTTAAGCAAATGCTTATTTCATCGGCTCAAGAATTTAGCCAGGAAAAGCATCGATTATTTGTGGATGAGATCCTTCCATTATTTTCAGAAAATGGTTTGCTTTTAGCTTCTTTTTCTGATTTGAACACAGCAGAACAGACGGAAGTAGAAACCTATTTTAATCGAACGATATATCCGATGTTGACGCCTATGGTTTTTGACCATACACACACATTTCCAAGTTTGTTGGCGAAGACCTTGATTTTTGGGGTTGTAACCATTGGAGGGCCTGAAAAAAAAGGAGGTAAGGGGAAATCTGAGCGTGATCGTAAAATATCGTTTGTTCAAATACCACTTAATTTAGCTCGGTTTTATGTGATTGAGCGGGAGGATAAAATTGTCTTTTTGCCGATTGAAGAATTAATACGCCAACAATTACAAGTCCTTTACCGAAATGTAGAAATAGAATCCATGACCCTTTTTAGGATTACTCGTAATGGGGATTTTGATTTAGTGGAGCATGAGGACACGGAAACGGATTTTGTTGACGAGATAAAAAAGAAAATTAAAGACCGACGACTAGGCCGAGTGACACGCGTAGAGGTGGAGCAGGAACATTCTGAATTTTTGCTCGGAGAGATGTTGAAACGCTGGTCTTTAGAAAAGTCAGATATCTTTGTTAAGACTGCGATTTTAGACTTTACTTCTTTTTGGCAGATATTAAAGCATTCGGAATTCAAAGGTCAAATGGCGGTAAACCCGCCCGTTGTGCCTCCTTTAGGTTTGAAGTCCGTTCAAATTGGCGATATTTTTGAGACCATGAAGCGTGGGGATATCCTATTGCATCATCCCTACAATAATTTTGAGCCGGTTATACAGCTATTAGAACAAGCGGCAGATGATCCCCATGTGTTGGCGATTAAAATTACCTTATACCGTATTTCAAAAAATTCGAGAATTGCGAGTGCCTTATTGCGTGCAGCTGAACAAGGCAAACACGTTTCGGTTCTCTTTGAAGTGAAGGCGCGTTTTGATGAAGAGAATAATATTCGTGAGGCCACTAGGCTTCAAAAAGCGGGTTGCTTTGTGATTTATGGAATACCAGGCTTAAAGACGCATACTAAATTATTGCAAGTGATTCGGAATGAGGGTACGCATGTGATGAGTTATGCGCATTTATCTTCTGGGAATTACAATGAGGATACGGCTAAATTATATACAGATTTAGGTTTATTGACAACCGACATCCGAATCACGCAAGATATTGCCGAGTTCTTCAATGTAATTACGGGGCATTCAATGCCTACGCATTATGAACATTTAATTACGGCTCCTCGTGACATGCGAAACCGTTTGATTGAGATGATTCAGCATGAGGTCGACAATCATAAGGCTGGATTACCTGCAGGAATTTGTTGGAAAATTAACTCATTACAAGACACGCTTACTATGGAAGCGCTTTATAAAGCATCTAAGGCTGGGGTTCCCATCTTGTTAATTGTTCGTGGAATTTGTTGTTTAAGGCCACAAAGACCCGGTTTATCGGAGAATATTTACATCAAATCCATTGTAGGGAATTACTTGGAGCACACCCGGATTTTTTATTTCCATAATAATGCAGATCCAAAAGTTTATGGTGGTTCCGCGGATGTCATGGTGCGAAGTTTTGATCGACGAATAGAATCATTATTTGAGTTGGTTAATTCGCGGGCAAAAAACTTGGCAATAACCATTTTAAATTGGAATTTGCGTGATACGGTAAATTCGTATGAGATGCAAGAAGATGGGGATTACTGGAAGGTGGAAAGCGATGAGCCCTTTAATATTCATCAAGAATTTTATCATTTAAAAGAGGACGATTTAGTGGATTTAGTTCCATTTGAGAATTATACCTTAAATTTAACAAGTAAGGAATAAAAAATACACCAACGAAATTGATATAGATGGAACGATTTACTGGCCTTTTGGGCATTGTGCTGATTTTAGGAGTTGCTTTTTTAATGTCGAATAATCGCAAAGCCATTAATTATCGAACCGTGGGGGTGGGTTTATTATTGCAAGTTCTCTTAGCTGTTTTTATTCTAAAGACTGCTGTGGGGCAATCTCTTTTTCAGTGGCTTGGTGATAGTATCAATACGCTGTTGGGCCAAGCGGATAAAGGTGCACTTTTTGTTTTTGGCTCGCTCGTTGATCGTGATTTAATGACGAAGGCCTTTGGTCCTGGCAATGATTATATTTTCTTTTTCAAAGTAGTTCCCACCATCATTTTTGTGGCCGTGTTAGTGAACATGTTTTATCATTTGGGTATTTTACAACGCATTGTTTCGACCATGGGAAAAGGAGTTCATTGGTTGATGGGCGTGAGTGGTGCGGAGGCCTTATCAAATGTGGCATCCACTTTTGTAGGACAGGTGGAGGCTCAAATCATGATTAAGCCTTATTTAAAAAATATGACCAAATCGGAGTTAATGGCTTCCATGACAGGTTCTTTTGCTTGTATCGCAGGTGGAGTTATGGCTGTTTATATATCCTTAGGAGTTCCTGCGGCATATTTATTGGCCGCCAGTTTAATGGCTGCCCCAGGTGCTTTAGTCATTTCAAAAATCATATTTCCGGAAACTGAAAAGTCGGAAACGGAGGGTGAAGTAAAACTGTCCATTGAAAAAACGCATGCTAATTTGGTGGATGCGATTGCAGCCGGCGCGAGCGAAGGGTTAAAAGTAGGAATGAATGTGATCGCTATGTTGATCGGTTTTATTGCTTTGATAGCTTTGGTGGATTTAGGCTTGGGCCAATTGGGTGGATTAATTAATATGCCAACCTTATCGATGAATTTAATTTTGGGCAAAGTATTTTCAGTATTTGCATTTGCCATGGGAGTTCCGGCCGTTGATATAGAAGTGGCAGGTGCTTTAATGGGAAAGAAAATGGTTGTTAATGAGTTTGTGGCTTACTTGGATATGGTTAAAATCAAAGATACGTTGAGCCCCAAAACCATTGCCATTACTAGTTTTGCACTTTGTGGCTTTGCTAATTTTTCTTCCGTGGCCATTCAAATTGGCGGAATAGGGGAGTTAGCCCCATCTCGCCGATCAGACTTGGCTAAATTAGGCTTTAAAGCCTTAATTGCCGGAACTTTAGCTTCTTATTTATCTGCTACTTTAGCTGGTTTACTTTTGTAATATGCGCATTGATCCCGAAACTGTCGAGCGAATTAAGCAAGCAGCAGCGGTGGCTGAGGTCATCGGGGATTATGTGACCGTTAAAAAAAAGGGAGCTAATTATTGGGCTTGCTGCCCTTTTCACGGTGAAAAAACTCCATCTTTTTCGATTTCCCCCAGCAAAGGAATTTATAAATGTTTTGGTTGTGGCAAAGCCGGTGATTCGGTTCGATTTGTCATGGATATTGAAGGGCTAGGCTATGGGGAAGCTCTTAGGCATTTGGCAAAAAAATATGGCATCGATATCCAAGAAGAGGAGATGACGGATGATCAGATTTTGCGTCAAAATGAGCGTGAAAGTTTGTTCATCATGCTGGATTATGCCAAAGAATTTTTCAAAAAGCAATTGTATGATACGGAGGAAGGGAAGTCTATTGCCTTGCCATATTTTAAAGAAAGAGGTTTTTCAGATTCAACATTACAAGCTTTTGATTTAGGATATAGTCCAGAGGCTTGGGATGCATTATTGAAATCTGCGCTAAAGCAAGGATTCTCTCAAGAGATTATTGAGAAGGCGGGTTTGGTGACACAGAAAAACGATGAGGGTAAAGTATATGACCGATTTAGAAATCGGGTTATTTTCCCTATTCACAATGTTTCGGGTAAAATAATTGCTTTTGGTGCGCGTATTTTAAGAAATGATGCAAAGTCTAGCCAGGCAAAATACCTTAATTCCCCTGAGACGGAGGTCTACCATAAATCATCGAGTCTTTATGGAATACATCAAGCTAAAAACGAATTAAGGAGGTTGGACGTGTGCTACCTGGTTGAAGGATATACCGATGTGATTTCATTGCATCAGGCGGGCATAAAAAATGTGGTTGCTTCTTCAGGTACTTCCTTGACCATTGAACAAATAAAATTAATTGGGCGCTTTACCCAACATATTACCGTTCTGTATGATGGAGATTCTGCTGGGATAAAAGCAGCATTAAGAGGAATGGACCTTATTTTAGAAGAGGGTTTGCAAGTTAATTTAGTCGTTTTCCCGGAAGGTCAAGATCCTGATAGTTATGTTCGAAAAATTGGCTCAGAGGCTTTTGTTGAGTACATCAAAAAAGAATCTAAAGACATTATTTCATTTCAGGCCAATTTATTTTTGCAAGAGGCCGGTGATGATCCGTTTAAAAGATCTGAATTGATTAAGGAAATGGTGCTGAGCATTTCTAAGATTCCTGATGCTATTCAGCGAAGTCTATTTATTCAGAAAACATCATCTTTGATGCGCTTGGAAGAAGATGTGTTGTTGGCCGAAATGAATAAAATTCATTTAAAGAATTTAAAGCAAAGAGGAGGGGGCAATTCGCCAACAGGTACTTCACCCATTTCGGGCCAAGCGTATACGGAAGTCCAAAATTTGATTGAGCCTGTTTCAGAAACGGGTGTTGAATCGTATCAAAATTTAGCTTTTTACCAGGAATCGGAATGCATTCGTTTGTTGGTCAATTTCGGTCACCTGGAAATAAATCCAGAAAAAGCGCCAGGTGTTTCTGTTACGCAGTATTTATTGGAGGAATTAGATGGGGTTTTATTCCAAATGCCTTTGTTTAATAAGTTGATGGAAATATGTAAAACGGAATTTAAAAATAGCAATAGCCTAAAACCTGAATTTTATTTACATCACACCGACGAAGAAATTCAACGATTTGCGATTGATTGCTCTTCAGAGAAGCATAATTTATCGTCCACTTGGAAAGATCGCCATGAAATTAAAGTGACGAATGAGGCAGAAATGCTAGAAGATTTAGCTTATAAAAATGTGCTGAGATTACGTAAAGTGTACAATGATCAACGATTGCAAGAATCATTGGACTTGATGGCCAACTTTCAAGGTGATCCGAATGACATGAATGATTTACTGGTCAATTTCATCCGGCTTAAAGAAGTTCAAAAAAATATATCTCAAGAATTAGGAACCGTCATTGAAAAATAAGCTAATTTTGCTCTATTATTAATCTATGAAAAAAATATTTGCCATTTTCTCTATGTTAGTTCTGCTATTTCAGGCTGGAGGATTTGCATTGCATTATTTTGTCTTAGAGCGAAATTCAACTTTGAATGGGGATACGAATGAAGTATATGTTAATATTTCGATGCCTTATCAAAATGATTGGCAATCACCTGAAAGGGCAATTGTAGGGAAACAAGATTTTCCTACTTCAGATCATAAAATAAGTAAAGAAGTAGATGTGCAGATCAATATGGATGCTGATCCATATGCTCGAGATCGATTTTTGCAATTAGCAGAGAAGATGAACGAATTTATGAGCGATGAAAATTCTTCAGCACCTGCGAGTAAGAAGTTAATCGTAACGCTAGTTTCTGAATATTGTGAACGAGTAGAATCTTGGGTTTTTTATATCATTGAATGGCCATTAAAAAGATTAATTAATCAGCATCTGGTTTTATCAACTATAAATTTTCAATCAGATGTGTATTCGCCTCCTAGGAAAGCATAATTTTTTTGATACAATTTTTTAAAGTTTAGGATTGTATATTCTTAACTAACACTCGTATTTAAAATATTAAGCAAAATGAAAAAGTTATTTATATTATTTTTAATAGGTCTAATTCCTTCTCTAGGTAAAGGCCAGGGCTGTATAGCAGTTCGTCACATGAGTTGCGCCGTAGGATCTGGACTCAATTCAAACACATTAATGTCTCCAGGTCAATGGCAAGTTTCCTTAGGGATGCGCAGCCTTCATTCGTATAAACATTTCGTGGGTACAGAATATCAGCCACAAAGGGAAACGGAGGGCACGAACGTGATCAACAATACACAAAGTGCAGACTTAGGAATTAGTTATTCAGTGACGGGTCGCTTGTCGGTGAGTGCCAACTTACCATTTTCTTATAACGACCGAACCTCTTTGTATGAACATTATGGGAACTCGGTAACGGTAAATCCAGGAAGGAATCGATTTGAAACAAAATCTGTTGGAATTGGAGATGCTCGTCTAACTGCTAATTATTGGATTTTAGATCCATTGAAACACCCCAAATCGAATGTTATGTTGGGGCTAGGAGTTAAATTACCTACGGGAAATTCAAATGTAAAAGACGTGGTGCATCGCCGGAAAGTGGATGGTTCTGATTATACCTTGGAAAAACCCGTAGACCAATCCATTCAATTAGGGGATGGAGCGATTGGATATAATTTGGAGGTTCAAGGCTACAAGTTATTAGGTACAAAATCATTGTTGTATTACAATGGTTTTTATCTCTTAAGTCCACAAAATGTGAACGAAACAGAACAGTTTGCTTCTGATAAACCCATCACAGATTTGATGATTCGGTATCATTCAGTGGCAGATCAATTTGCTGCTAGGGTAGGTGTTGCATACGATTTGATTCCTAACAAAGGATTTCAAGTTATGTTAGGCGGAAGAATGGAAGGAATTCCTTCCAATGATCTTTTAGGTAAAAGTGATGGTTTTAGACGTCCAGGTTACATTATTTCGATTGAACCCGGAATTTCCTATTCTAAGTCAAAAAATATGTTTTCATTAACGATGCCTCTAGCCATTGTTCGAAACCGAATTAAAAGTGCATTTGATTTAAAAGACCCTTCTGGATTAAGACACGGCGACGCAGCTTTTGCTGATTACTTTATTTCAGCGACTGTCAGTCACCGTTTTTAATTTTTTTTGTAAGTATAAAAAAACGCTAACATATTTGAGAAACTCAAAATGTTAGCGTTTTTATTTTAAATTTTCGGGAATTAAAGTCCTAAAATCTTTTTGTTAAATTCCTCATCTGCACCTGTTCCTGCAAAATCGTCAAATACTTTTTCAGTTGCTTTGATGATGTGACTTGCAATAAATGGCGCTCCTTCTGTAGCTCCTTGAACAGGGTCTTTAATGCAGCATTCCCATTCTAAAACAGCCCAACCATCATATCCGTATTGAGTAAGTTTAGAGAAGATGCTTTTGAAATCCACTTGGCCATCTCCCAATGAACGGAATCTACCCGCCCGATTGATCCAAGATTGAAATCCTCCATATACACCTTGTTTGCCCGTTGGGTTAAACTCAGCATCTTTTACGTGGAACATTTTGATGCGTTCGTGGTAAAAATCAATGTATTGTTTGTAGTCTAAAGCTTGCAAAACAAAATGGGAAGGGTCATACAATAAATTAGCACGCTTATGTCCTTTCACCTCATCTAAAAACATTTCAAACGTTATTCCATCATGCAAATCTTCACCTGGATGAATTTCGTAGCAAAGGTCTACACCCGCTTCGTCGAATGCATTTAAGATCGGTAACCAGCGGCGACCTAATTCTTTAAATCCTTGCTCTACTAAACCTGCTGGTCTTTGTGGCCATGGATAAACGGTGTGCCACATTAATGAACCCGAGAAGGTTGCATGCGCAGTTAATCCTAAGTTTTTAGATGCCTGTGCTGCATATTTTAATTGTTGGATCGCCCATTCCGTTCTAGCCTTGGGATTCCCCTTAACTGAATCTGGAGCAAAAGAGTCAAATCCTAAATCATATGCTGGATTAACGGCCACTAATTGTCCTTGTAAATGGGATGACAGTTCTGTTATTTGTAAGCCTTTGGCAGCCAACATTCCTTTCAGTTCATCACAATAGGTTTTTGATTCAGCCGCTTTTTGCAAATCTATGCAGCGTCCGTCCCAAGAAGGAATTTGAACTCCTTTGTATCCAAGTGAGGCCGCCCATGTAGTAATGCCATCTAATGTATTAAACGGGGCTTCATCCCCCATGAATTGTGCCAGAAAAATAGCTGGTCCTTTAATCGTTTGCATAATAATAAGGTTTATATTTTCACCCAAGCTTGCTTGCGTGTACTATCTAAAATTCTTTCACAAATTAATAATTCACGGTATCCGTCCGCAAAAGTTGGGAATTTCGGATTTTCCGGTTGCTTGCCCTCTTCGATGGCCGCGTATACTTCTTTGAATAATTGTTTGGATGTATCTGAAAATCCTTCATTATGTCCTCCAGGGAATGTCATTAAGGCGGTAGCTTCCGGGTAGGCTAACGACGGATCGCGCATGAGCACTTGGTTTGCTTGATCGCGATTACCAATCCACATTTCATTCGGTGATTCAGAATTGAATGCAAATGTTTTATTTGATCCTGAAATCTCTAATTTCAATTGGTTTTTGCGTCCTGCTGAAACTTGAGAAACGGTCACGGAACCTCTATTTCCATTGTCGAAGCGCAATAATACATTGGCATGATCTTCTGTGTTGATCGGCACATCCGCATAATCTTCAGGTTGTAACATTTTGCCCGAATACGTTTCTACTGGCTTCAATGGCTTTTTTCTGAATTTATGAACCGTATTGAAATCAGCCATTACTTCTACCGTTTTTAATCCTGTGATGTATTCTATGACATCTAATAAATGAGAACCTATATCGGCAATAGCACGGGAATCCCCTGACTTATCAGGTTCTAAACGCCAATTGTAATCCGTCGCATAGAATAACCAATCTTGTAAATATGAACCTATAATCGAATAAACTTCGCCTAAATCCCCTTTTTCGCGCATCGTTTTCATTTGGCGCACCAAAGGATAATAGCGTAAATTGAAATGTACGGCATTCACTAAACCTGATTTGGCGGCAATAGCGACTAATTCCTCTGCTTCGTGTAGATCTGTGGCTAAAGGTTTTTCACAAATCACATGTTTTCCTGCTAATAAAGCCGCTTTTGACTGCCAATAATGCAAAAAATTAGGTGTGCAAATATGGACGCTTTGAATGTCGTCTTGCTTCAATAAATCTTCAAACGTATACCAACGCGATATTCCTAATTGTTTCGCCTTAGCCTCTGCTAATTCAATGGTTACCTCACATAAAGCAGCTACTTCCACATTAGGTAAACGTCTTAATGCTTCAATATGAGCGGGTCCAATAAATCCTGTACCTACAATTCCAATTTTAATTTTATTCATGATTGTTGTTATTTCTTAAATTTCAAATTTAATCCACTTGTTTTTATTGTCTTGCGCTGATTTAACCACATTGGAAATAAAAGCCATTCCTTTGATTCCTTCCTCTATACCTGGGAAATCGTACAAAGGATTTTGTGGTTTACCTTCCCATCTCGCTCGTAAAGCAAAAGCAAAATTTCGGTAAATATTGGCAAATGTCTCCACATATCCTTCTGGATGACCAGCGGGTTGGCGACAATGCGCATTTGCCGCATCACTTAATTGGCCCACAGCCGTGCGGATATTTCGGCTACCTCCATCTCTTGATTTCAAAATCATGGTATTGGGATCCATTTGATGCCAAACGAGACCCGCTTTGCTTCCATAAATACGGATGTTTAAATCATTTTCTTCTCCATTGCAAATTTGAGAACAATGTAAAACACCTCTAGCACCATTACTATAATGAATTAAAATATTACCATCATCATCTAATTTGCGCCCTTCGACAAATATAGTTAGGTCAGCGCAAAGTTCGTCTATTTCTAAACCTGTGATATATTCAACTAGATTCTCTGCATGAGTTCCAATATCTCCAATCGCTCCTGCTGCTCCACAACGTTCTGGATCGGTTCTCCAAGTAGCTTGTTTTTGACCAGTGGCTTCGACTAAATCAATGAGCCAACCTTGAGGATATTCAACAATTACCTTTCTAATTTCGCCTAATTCACCAGCGTCCACAAGCGCCTTGGCTTCTTTGATCATCGGATAGGCGGTATAATTATGGGTTAAGGCATAGATCAATCCTGATTTTTCGATTATTTTTTTTAATTCTTTTGCTTCTGATAAGTTTAAAGTAGCTGGTTTATCAGATACGACATGAAATCCATTTTCCAAAGCCATTTTTGCGGCAGGGAAATGCAAATGATTAGGAGTGACAATGGTAACAAAGTCCATTCGATCTCCCTCTGGAAGCTCCTTTTCTTTTAATATCATTTCTTCATAGCTCTCATATACGCGAGCAGGATCTAAATATAATGCCTCTCCTGTTTCTTTTGATTTTTGTGCGCTTGAACTAAATGCACCACAAACTAATTCGATTTCACCGTCTAATTGAGCACCCCGACGGTGAACTGCACCTATGAATGCCTCTAAACTTCCACCGATCATCCCCATCTTAATTTTTCTACCTTGTCGGCTTTTTGCCTGCGTAGAAGTACCACCTTGTATCATAATTAAAAATAGATTTATAATTACACAAAAATAGGGCTTAATTTCATCAAATTGCCCATAATTCGAGTTTGAATTTACTGAATTTTATAAAAAAATGAGAATTTTTGAATAAAAAATGAAAATCTTTTTGTTTTTTTGACATAATTTTTTCTATTTCATTTTTAATTTTTTAAAGAAAACCTATTTTTTAAACCTTTAACTAAATCCAAACAACTATGAGTCAATCCATTAATGCAAATCGCCTATTCTTGGCAAGTTGCTTTGCACTTATCACGACTGCCTTTTCATTTAGTATTCGAGCAGGTATTTTACCCCAATTAGGAACTGAATTAAGTTTATCTAATGAGCAATTAGGTCACATTAACCAAATGTGGTTCCTAGGTTTTCCAATTTCTATGATTTTAGGCGGTGTATTCTACTCTGCCATTGGTCCAAAATTGATTATGCAAATTGCTTTAATTGCTCACGCAGTTGGTATTTTGATGACAATTTATGCCGTTGATTACAACACATTATTAATTTCTACTCTATTGATCGGATTAGGAAATGGATGTACGGAAGCGGCTTGTAATCCAATGATTGCAGATTCTTATTCTGGACTAGATTTCAATAGTAAATTGAATCGTTTTCACATGTGGTTTCCAGGAGGAATCGTTATCGGTTCTTTGATTTCTAAATTTATGACGGATTCAGGAATGGCTTGGCAAACTCAAGTATGGGTGATTATTATCCCTACTGTTATTTATGCTTATTTATTCTTTGGTCAAGCTTTCCCTAAGCCTCGTATAGCTGAAAACACTACATTAGATAATTTCAAAGCGATGTTAAATCCTTTGTATTTATTTATGGCAGCGTGTATGGCTTTGACTGCAATTTCCGAATTCGGCCCTCAGCAATGGGTTGGCCCTATTTTGGCTAAAGCAGGTGCTAGTCCTATGTTAATATTAGCTTTGGTTACGGGTTTAATGGCGGTTGGCCGTTACTTTGCAGGACCCATCATTAAGCAATTAAATACCGTTGGAGTTTTATTAGGTTCAGCCGTATTTGGTGTAATCGGTATCTATATGATGAGCACAATGGACGGTTCTATGTTATATGTAGCTGCTGTTTTCTATGCATTAGGAATCTGTTATTTCTGGCCAAACATGCTTGGTTTTGTAGGCGAGACAATGCCTCAAACGGGAGCTTTAGGACTTTCTATTTTAGGTGGAATTGGAATGTTTTCTTCGTCTATGTTCCAACCGATCATCGGTGGCTGGATTGATTCAAACAAAACGGTTGCCTTAAGTAATGGTTTAGTGGGTGATGCTGCTGATTTAGCTGCAGGCCAAGCAACTTTGTCAAATATGTTGATTTTCCCAGCGATCTTAATCGTTGCTTTTATTGGTTTATATTTCTTAGGAAAGAAAGTAAATCATGCTTAAATCAAGATGCTATTTTTGAAAAAAAAGGGAACTTCGGTTCCCTTTTTTGTTTTAATTTTACTACCAATAAATAAGTATAAAAGAATGATTCGATTAATTAGTTTGATGCTATTGGTGATTCTTATGGGCAGTTGTAAGCCAGATTGGAAATTAAAGCCTGAAGGTGTTGCGGGCCAACTCAATTCATTGGCCCAAGAAAATAAAGAGTCAAAAGTCCTATTCACAACTCGTTTGGGAGATTTTGAAATTGAATTAGACTCTAGAACTCCCTTGCATCGAATTAATTTTATTCGCTTGGTTAAAATGGGATATTTTGATGATCGTTATTTTTACCGAAATATTTATGATTCAGGTATCCAAGGGGGAGGAGAGTTTTTGGACCGATTAGGTTATTTATTGCCTGCTGAATATATAGATGGACTAAAGCCGGTAAGAGGAACTATTGCCATGGCTCGATATGATGAAGGAAATCCCGAGAAGTCTTCATCGCCGACTGAATTTTTTATCGTGACAGATTCTGAACAGGCAGCCCCTTTCTATAAAAATTATGTCGTTTTCGGAATGGTCACGAAGGGAATGGCTATAGTAGATTCCATTAAATCCGAAAAGTCGTATGATGAAAAGCCGGTAGTACCCGTCAAATTCTCTATTTCGGTGTTGAATTAGTTAGAAGCTCTTGAAATGAAAAGTAATTTAATCCGTTTTTGTTTAAATGGATGTGATCAGGAAAAAAATTGGATTCAGGATAATACTTCAAATTTTCAAAATATGATTTCAGGTGTAAATTTTTGGTTGATTTTTTAATAGCTAAAAATTCGTTTTTGAATTTTTGATTGATTGGCGGAGATACTATTAATAATCGAATATTTTTAGCCTTGCAGAGTAGTACTATTTTCTCTAGATATATCCTCGAAATATTTGAAATAAAGGACTTGTTCTTTTCGTCATTTGAAAATGTGGGCGACCAATTACTCGTCAATACTGGATGGTATTTTGCTAAGTAATGGAAGGGTATTTTCTCTATCTGAGATTTAACTTCCTCTGTAAATAATGGTATATATTCATTCCCATAAAAGGGTTTTTCGAAATAATGAAATGTGAATGAATTATCTAGATTATTGGAAAAACTGAGTGGATGATAGATTAAATACAAGGTATCTATTTCATTTTTTGTTTGAATATAGTTGGTCAAAAGGCAAAATTGTCCAACCAGTGAAATAGCTTGATTGGAAGCTAAATTTAAATATATATTGGTGTCAATATCTGATTCAGAAAATTGCTTAGTCACACTATCTCCCAATATCAATTTTTTCTTTTTTCCCCTCTTTTTGCTTTTTTCAATCGCCTGATAAACTTCACCTCCATTGACTTCTTCTTTATATTTATTTGTCCAATATTTATATTCTGGATATAGATGAAAGAGGATTAAAAATATCACTAAAAACTTGGAAATATCTCGAGCTAAATGTTTCATCTATTTAAAATTGAAAATATATGAATTGATCGTTTCCTCTATAGAAATACAATATGCAAAATATGATCGCATAATAAAATCCCCATTTAAGCCATTTGTTTTTGAATGAATTCGTAAATACCAAAGGGCAATTATGACTTTTTCCGATCCATTCGAAAATCATAAAAACAAAAATGATAAAGGATAGCACTAATGCATTTTTTCGACCATTGAAATCAGGAAGAATCGAATTCCATTTAAATACAAGGTTCTGTAAATATTTTGAAGCATCATATACGGTTTTTGATCTAAAGAAAACCCACAAAATACTGACGGTCAAAAAGGTTAATAGCATTTTAATAGCGCCAATTACCTTATTCGCTATTTTATTTGAATCAATCGATAGTGTTTTTTGCGACAATGTTTTGGGTAAGATGAAAATGGAATTTAAGAAGCCCCAACTAATATAAGTCCAATTGGCTCCATGCCAAAATCCGCTAATTAGAAACACAACAATCGTATTTATAATTTTTCTGATCAGGTTTACTCGATTACCTCCCATGGGAATATAGATATAATCCCTAAACCATGAGGTTAAAGATATATGCCAACGTTTCCAAAACTCATTGATGCTTTTTGAAAAATAGGGGTATGAGAAGTTATTAAATAATTCAATCCCAAAAAGTCTTGCGGCACCTAAAGCAATGTCAGTATATCCGGAAAAATCACCATAAATCTGAAAGGAGAAGAAAATAGCTCCAATGAATAAACTTGAACTATTTAAATTTTCATAATCAGAAAAAATTTGATTGACAAAAACGGCACAATTATCGGCGATCACAATTTTTTTAAAAAATCCCCATAGCATTTGTTGTAAACCATTAATAGTTTTAGCCCGACTAAAAACTTTTCTTTGTACCAATTGCGGGATAAGATGTTGCGCTCGCTCAATAGGCCCTGCCACCAATAAAGGGAAGAAGCATACGAATAAGCTATAGTTCAAGATATTCTTTTCGGCCTTAATTTTATCATGATAAATATCAATGACATACGATAAGCCATGAAAGGTATAAAAAGAAATGCCAATGGGCAATGCGATTAATAATAGCATGGGTTGGTAAGTCCAACCAAAATTTTCAAACAATTCACTCAGATTAATAGAAATGAAATTAAAGTATTTGAATAATCCGAGTAGGCCTAAATTGATACAAATACTAAGCCAAAACCATATTTTTTTATGCTGGTTCGTAGCAGAACTTTCAATTTTAAGTCCAGAAAAATAATCTAGAGAAGTAGAAAAAATCAATAAGCCTAAGAACCAAATGTTCCAATAAGCATAAAAGAAATAACTGGCAATGAGTAGTAATATATTTTGAACAGATATCGTCTGTTTGAAATTTTCCCAAGATTGAATCCACCAATAAAGCCCATAAACAATGGGAAGGAAAATCAAAAAAGATATGGAATTAAAAAGCATTAATTATTTGGAGATGATATTCTTTGATAAAGGCTGCTAATGTTTTGTAAAATTAGCGAAAAGATCATGACCAATAAGCACCCTAGGACATTTAACCACAAAAATGCCATCAAATCGACTTTCCAAGCGTAAATAACAAATGCTTCTGCCAACAAAGCCGCCCAAAAAACATGGTTTCCTTTTGTTTTAGGCAAGTAAAACGCACAAAGAAATACACCTAAAATAGTCCCATAAAACCACGAGCCGAGGATGTTGACCACCTCGATCAAGCTTCCCATGTTAACGGCAAACTGTGCTACGATTAAACATAAAATTCCCCAGCCTAACGTTATCAATTTCGATACAATCCAATAATGCTTGTTGGTCGAATTTTTATTTAAAAACCGTTGATAAATATCCACCATACTGGTCGAGGTCAACGAGCCAAATGCCGATGCCATTGATCCCATGGAGGCCAACAAAATCATGGCGATTAAAAATCCAACTATTCCAATGGGTAATTGGTCTATAATAAATCGCAAAAATATGTAATTAGTATCCTGAGGCTCTATTTTTTGCTCATTTTTGTTGACGAATGCCACCGCTTCTTTCCTAACTTCATCTTGCCTTACCTGTAAATTTTGTATTTCATTTTTGATTTTAGAGGTTTCCCCTGGATTGTCGAGCGAACGAACTAATTGGATATCTAAATCCTTTTTAGCCTGAAAGATGGCTGATTTTTCTGTTTCAAATTTTTCATGCCCTTTCGTCGCGACCCACTTTGCTTCTGAGTTCCTATTAAAGAACATGGGTGGTTCATTGAACTGGTAAAAAACGAAAACTAAAATCCCAACGAGCAAGATGAAAAATTGCATCGGGATTTTAAGAAACCCGTTTAAGAGTAATCCTTTTTTACTTTCTGAGGCTGATTGGCCCGTTAAATATCGGCCTACTTGGCTCTGATCAGTTCCAAAATAAGACAACTGCAAAAAGAATCCACCGATAATTCCTGACCAAATATTATATCGATTGTTTAAATCGAACTTCCAATCAATCAAATTAATCTTACCCATTTTTCCGGCTATATGTAGGGATTCTTTTAACCCAATCTCTTCTGGTAGTTTATAAATAATCAGTACTCCAGCCATGACCATGCCCGCTAATACCACCGACATTTGCAACATTTGCGTATAGGATATGGCCTTAGATCCTCCAAGGATGCAATAAGTAGTCACGATGGCCGCTGTAATGGCATTGGTCCAGGTTAAGTCCCAGCCTAATAAAGTGGATAAAATAATGGAAGGAGCTGCAATGGTTACTCCGGTCGATAATGCCCGTGGAATTAAAAACAATAAACTTGTTAAAATTCGTGTTTTTGAATCAAATCTTTTTTCTAAAAATTGATACGCGGTATAAACTTTTAATTGGTAATAATGCGGTATAAAGGTGACCGATAAAACAATCATGGCGATAGGTAGCCCCAAGTAAAATTGGACAAAGCGCATGCCATCGGTGTAGGCTTGGCCCGGAGCGGATAGAAAAGTGATGGCTGAAGCCTGTGTGGCCATCACCGACAATAATATGTGGTACCAAGGTAATTCCCGGTCGGCCAATAAAAAGCCTTTTAGTGATTGTTTGGCTTGTTTTCCTTGCCAACTGCCATAAGCGACAATTCCGCCAATAGTTAAAATCAAAACGACCCAATCTAAATATTCCATATTTTATTGAAATTGATTGGAAATAATGATGAATATAAGAATCACCGAAATGAGAAATGCAATTAGGCCAATGTACCATTTACCCCAACGAGGATTTATTTCTTCAGATTCCATTTTGGAGTGGTTTTGTTAATCAAATTTAATTCAGATTTTTCTTTATTCATAAATATAACAATCATTTTGGAATAGTTATTTTTGCTAATTACCTTTGCACTCCAAATTACGCGGGCGTGGTGGAATTGGTAGACATACCAGACTTAGGATCTGGCGCCGCGAGGCATGGGGGTTCGAGTCCCTTCGCCCGTACCAATGGCAAGCCCTCAACACTCTTAAGGTTTTGGGGGCTTTTTTAATAGAAATTTAAAATATAATCATATGAATATTTCACTCAACCACGCAAATGATTTACAAGGTCGTTTGACAGTTGTTGTATCAGAGGCCGATTATCAAGAAAAAGTTGACGCCAAATTAAAGGATTATCGCAAGAAGGCGAGCATTAAGGGATTCCGTCCTGGCATGGTTCCAACTGCTTTAGTCAAAAAATTATATGGCCAATCCGTTCTTGTCGAGGAAATCAATCATTTATTAGGTCATACAGTAAGCGATTATATCAAAGAAAATAAATTGAATTTAGTCGGCGAGCCACTTCCTGCGATTGAGGAAACGGATTCCATCGACTGGGAAAAAGATACAGAATTCACCTTTCACTATGATTTAGGATTCCATGGTGATTTCACTGTTGACTTGTCAAAAATCAAATCCTTAACTTCTTACGAAATCAAGGCTGAGAAAAAGGAAATAGAAGAGACGATTGAAAATCTTAAAAAGCAATTTGGTGAGCAAACGCATCCAGATACGGTGGAAGATCGTGATTTAGTTTTTGGGACATTTACACAAGGAGATTGGGTGGAGAAGTCAGCTATTCCATTGCATGCCATTAAGGATAAGTCTAAGAAAATATTCTTGGGTGCCAAAAAAGACGATAGTTTGAAATTTGACATCGATAAGGTGTTTGTGGATGATAAATCGTTGGCATTAGCTACAGGAAAGAAGGAAGATGAGGTTGCTGATTTAAAAGGAGAAGTTACTTATGTGGTGGAAGATATTACTCGCCAAATTCTTTCAGAATTAAATGTAGAATTTTTTGATAAAGTGTTAGGTGCTGGAAAGGCTACTGATGAAAAAACGTTTAGAGAAGAGTTGGTTAAAATAGTGGATGAGAATTATAAGAGGGAGGCTAATTATTTGTTGAAAATAGATGCGGAGAAGGCTTTATTGGAACAAATAAAAATAGACCTACCAGATGCATTTTTAAAGACATGGCTTATTCGTATCAACGAGGGTAAATTTACGGCTGATGATATAGAAAAAGATTTTGACAATGTGAAAAAGGACATTCGTTGGAATTTAATTAAGAACAGTGTAGCGGATAAATTTGAAGTTAAAGTAGAATATGCAGAGGTGGTAGAAAAAGCTAAAGATATGGTGCGCCAACAATTTGGTGGTTATTTATCATCAGATCAGCCAGGAATTGAAGAAATGATTGAAAAAATTGCGATGGGCTATTTAAGTGATAAGTCTAAATCAGATAATTTCATGAACTTATATAATCAAGCGTTTGCGGATAAGGTGTCCAATGCGATTGTTGAGAATATTTCTTTCAAAATAAGTAAAATAGATGTGGATAAATTTAAAGCAATAGCTGCCGCACTTTAATCATAAAAAAGATTTTTTTAAGAAGCCCCGTTTTTGCGGGGTTTTCTGTGAACTAACATAATGGTTTTTCGGTTTAGTGCATATCAATTTTAACTCGAAAAATTGTAAATTTGAATCTTAAATATAAATATCATGATTCCTAAGGATTTATCTGGAGAAGAGTTTCGTAAGTATGCCGTGCATCATAGAGGTTTAAATGGCCTTGCTGTTGACCAATACATGAATAATATTGGCGATCGCCCTATTCATCAAATAGAAGATATGACGCAGTACATCATTGAAGAGCGACCAATGCGGTTTGCTCAAATTGATGTTTTCTCACGCTTAATCATGGATCGCATTATATTTATGGGCGTGCCTGTGGATGATTATATGGCCAATATCATTGTGGCCCAATTGCTTTTTATGGAATCTACGGACGCCAAAAAAGACATTGTGATGTACATCAATAGCCCAGGAGGATCCGTTTATGCAGGTTTAGGTATTTATGATACCATGAATTATATCCGTCCAGATGTTTCTACCGTTTGTACTTCATTAGCCGCCTCGATGGGTGCTGTTTTGTTGGCAGGTGGTGCTGCTGGAAAACGTTCAGCGTTGGAACATGCGAGAATCATGATTCACCAACCATCTGGTGGAGCGCAAGGACAGTCACGTGACATCGAAATTACAGCCAGAGAGATTGTTAAGATACGCCAAGAATTGTATGAAATTTTAGCTAAACATTCAGGTAAGTCATTTGAAGAAATTGAAAAAGATTCTGATCGAGATTATTGGATGAAATCAGAAGAAGCTAAGGCTTACGGATTGATTGATGAAATTTTAACTAGGACTGTCTAATTCATGGCAACTAAAAAAATTAATTGCTCTTTTTGTGGTCGTTCCAAAAATGAAGTGGGCATGTTATTGTCCGGAATAGAAGGTCATATTTGTAACAATTGCTTACAACAAGGATACGAAGTTGTTAAAGAGGAATTAGGGTCAGAAGGTAAGGAAAAAACGTCTGATAAAAAGTTCGAATTAGTAAAACCCAAAGACCTAAAAGCGTACTTGGATGAATATGTGATCGGGCAAGATGAAGCAAAAAAACATCTTTCAGTAGCCGTATACAATCATTATAAACGTTTGATGCAACCAGCTTCAAATGACGAGGTGAAGATTGAGAAGTCAAATATATTAATGGTAGGGGAGACCGGTACCGGAAAAACATATTTGGCTAGAACATTAGCCCAAAGACTTCAGGTGCCTTTTTGTATCGCTGATGCAACCGTAATTACGGAGGCTGGGTACGTAGGAGAGGATGTAGAGACTATTTTAACCCGACTATTACAGGCGGCTAATTACGATGTGGCTAAAGCGGAATGTGGCATTGTATTCATCGACGAGATTGATAAAATTGCTAGAAAATCAGATAATCCATCCATTACTCGCGATGTTTCTGGCGAAGGAGTTCAGCAAGCACTTTTGAAATTATTGGAAGGTTCCATTGTAAATGTTCCCCCGCAAGGAGGAAGGAAACATCCGGATCAAAAAATGATTGCTGTCAACACAGAAAATATCTTATTTATTTGTGGAGGTGCTTTTGATGGAATTGGGCGCCATATTGCCAAAAGATTAAATGCTCGACCTATTGGTTTCTCAGGAGATGATACCTTTCATAAGTCTTTTGAACAAGATCAAATCATGAAATATGTTTCGGCCCAAGATTTAAAATCATTTGGTTTGATTCCTGAGTTATTAGGTAGACTTCCTGTGATTACTTATTTAAATCCTTTAGATAGTACGGCCTTAATGTCCATTTTGACTGAACCTAAAAATGCGCTTGTGAAGCAATATAGTAAGCTTTTTGATATGGAGGGGGTTAAATTAAGCTTTACTAAAGAGGCATTGAGTTACCTAGTAGAACAGGCGATGCAATTTAAATTAGGTGCCAGAGGTTTAAGATCGATTATGGAAGCCATCATGAATGATGCGATGTATGAAATTCCATCTCAAGAAAATTTGAAGGATTTCAAGGTCGACTTAACATATGCAAAAACTAAGTTTGAACGCACAGTTTTCCATCAAATTGATCATGTCGCTTAAAATTAAAATTTTAATCTTTTCACTTTTAGTATTAGCTATTAACGCTTGCTCACGCTCTAAAGGTTACTTTTCTAATGATGTAGCTCGAAATGTTTATGCTGATAAGCAAGAACCTCAATTATTAGCCAGTCGCTCTCAGGTTTTACTAATTCGATCATCTCTGATTTCACCTTCCCAATCGTTGGTGATTGCATCTACAAATCAATCCATTGAAAATCATTATAGTCAATCTTCCTCAAGGAATCTTAATTCAATACAAGGTAAGAAATTCCAAAAAAAGGTATACCACAAGCAATTGGTTCAGACTATTCGGAATTTTAAGGCTCAAAATAAGTTGGCTGAAAAAAAATCGGGTGCTAGTCATTGGGAACCTCGATTGAAAATCGGTGTAACTTTATTAGTGATTGGTATTGTTCTTAGTGTGTTTGGGCTAGGTTTAATTGGAGGTATTTCCGCTTTTATTGGATTGCTTTTTACACTCTTGGGATTGTTAAATACGTATTATTGACATGCCAACTAAATTCGTTTTTCTACACGGATTTGGAGAAGACCACCGCGTATGGTCAGATTTTTTACCCTTGTTTTCTTGGCCTTTTGAATACATTATAGTTGACTATTCTACTTGGACGGATTGTATGGACATGAAGGATTATTCCACTAAAATCATGTCAAATTTACCTCTTGAAACTAAATTCATTTTAGTAGGTCACTCGATGGGGGGCTATGTGGCACTGGCTATGGCAGAATTATTTCCTAGTGAAATTCATCAAGTGGTGATGCTTCATTCGAGTCCATTTGCGGATACAGAAGAGAAAAAAATCGGGCGCCAACGAACCATTGATTTTCTTAAAAAACACCCTGTTAAAGATTTTTTAGGCCCATTTGTGCCAAATTTATTTGCGCCAAAATTTGCCGAAACTCATGTTGAATTAAGAAATAATTTGATTGCTCGATATCAAGATATGCCTTCGAGTGGCTTAATTGCTTCGTCTTTGGCGATGAAAAATAGGCCTGATTATCAATTGTTTTTAGACAAAACTAAAATCCCGTTTTTATTTATACAGGGAAGCGATGACGCATTAATTTCTACGGATTTAATTAAAGAGGTTTTACAAGATAAAGCCCAACATAAATTAGTAATTTTACAAGGTGTTGGTCATCAGGGGCAATATGAGGCTCCAGAAGCTTGTTTTGAGGCCATTAACGCGTTTATTAAATTATGTCAAAAAAAATAGTCATTGCGCTTGACGGATTTTCTTCTTGTGGAAAAAGCACAACGGCTCGTCATGTAGCCGCTGTTTTGCATTATGCGTTTGTCGATTCCGGTGCCATGTATCGAGCAGTGGCCTTGTATTTTCATCGCAATAATATTTCTTTATCAGATTTGGATCAAGTTGCGGATGCGTTAAAGCAAATTGAAATAACTTTTGTTTTTAATCCAATTAAACAGTCATCAGACACTTATTTGAATGGCGAAAATGTCGAGAGCGAAATAAGAATGATGTTCATTTCTGATATGGTTAGCCAAGTAAGCGCGCTGCCAATTGTTCGACATGCGATGGTTGTGCTCCAACAAAAAATGGGGGAGAAAAAAGGGATTGTAATGGATGGACGTGATATAGGTACGGTTGTTTTTCCGAAAGCGGAATTGAAAATATTTATGACTGCTGAACCTCATATTCGAGCTCAGCGTCGCAAATTGGAACTTTTGCAAAAAGGAGAGGATTTGCCATTAGAGGAGATTGTTGAAAATTTGCGAAAGCGCGATGAAATAGATTCGAATCGAAGTGAAGGACCTCTAAAGCGGGCAGTTGACGCGATTGATCTTGACACCTCATTTAAAAGTATGGATGAACAAGTAGAGTTTGTTTTAGAACACGTACGAAGAGTTCAAGGTGAAATCAAATAAATCGGTTTTGATTGTGGGCCATGGTTTGGCCGGCACAATATTGGCACATCATTTACATCAACAAAATATTGAATTCCAAATATGGGATTCCAGTCAAACACATTTCACTTCTTCAAATGCTGCAGGCGGTATTTTTAATCCAGTTACGGGTCGAAAATTAGAGCCAACTTGGCTAGCCAATGAAATTTTCACCTACTTATTTCCATTTTACCAAGCGCTAGAAAAAAAGGTAAACGCTTCCTTCTTTTTCCCAATGCCATTATTCAGACCATTTGCAAATGTAGAAATGGCATATTGGCTGAACACCAGGCGAGAGGACATAGACAATGAATTTTTGGATTGGAAAGCGGATGGAGTATGGGTAAAAAATGCGGGTTGGGTCGATGTGCCCCATTTATTACGTTCATCTCAATTTTTTTTTCGTGAGATGGGTGTGTTTTTTAATAAAGAGTTTGTTGACGTTCAAACAGATATTTCCGATTTTTCTCAGGTCATCTTTTGTGAAGGATTTCATGGGATGAAAAACCCACTGTGGTCTTGTTTGAATTTTTTACCGGCCAAGGGCGAATTGCTTAAAATTCAAACGGTTCAAGCAGATTCATCTTTCATTTTAAATAAAAATGGATTTTTATTGCCTATTGGAAATAATACATTTAAAGTAGGCGCTACTTATCGCTGGGATGAATTTGGGCCAGAGCCCACAGCTTCTGGCTATGAGGAACTGAAAGATAAATTGGCCCAATTCAAAGTGGGCGATTATACTGAAATAGAGAAAATGGTTGGCATTAGGCCTGCTACACAGGATAGGCGGCCATTTGTAGGTATACATCCATCAAAACCAATAGGTATTTTTAATGGATTTGGTTCTAAAGGTGTTTCTTTAATTCCATATTTCGCCGATGAATTTGTGGGTGAACTACAAGGAAAAAAAATGGTTCATCCAGATGCATCAATTCGAAGATTTAATCATTTATTTTCCATTTAAATCGTTAAATTTGATTTTCTGAGTTTTCTCAAATGCGCCTTATATTTAAACACTTATTGGTTTTGTTATTGGTGAACTTATGCACTAGTCTAGTCGCGCAAGATTTTTTTCCATCCCAAAGATCATTTGACAAGACGCGAATTCAATATCAAAAATATGTTTGGCAGTTTTTTTCTAGTCAAAATTTCGAGGTTTATTATTTTGGGAAAAATGAAAATTTAGCAAGGACGACTATTCAATTTGCGGAGAGTGATTTTCAGAGGATTACTCAATTACTCAGTTATACCCCATTTCAAAAAACTAAAATTTTTGTTTATCCGTCACAATCGGAATTATTGCAGTCAAATAGCGGAATCAGTTTAAATGATCCGGCTGAAGTTGAAAATGAAAATTTATCCAAATTCAGATTTGAAATTTCCTTTAGTGAAGATTTAACAAACTTTCGAAAAAATTTAAGCAAAGAAATTTCTAAAGTATATGTTCATGATATGCTTTATGGGGGTAGTATTAAAGATGTTTTACAAAATTCTTTGTTGCTAAGCCTTCCTGAATGGTATTTATCAGGTATTTCAGCCTATGTTGCTTTGGGTGATTCGCCTGAGATGAATCAATATATGTATCAAGTAGTTTCATCAAATAAAGTAAGAAAACCTTCCTTAGCTAGGGGGAAAGAAGCTGAATTATTAGGGCAATCTATTTGGAATTATATTGCTAAAACATATGGGAAGCAGCCTGTTGGCAATATTTTGAATTTAACCCGTATCATTCGCAATGATCAATCTAGTATTTCGAGTACATTGCGAAGACCATATGCTAAATTTTTGAAGGAATGGTATGAGTTTTATTTGTCTGAATCAAAGCAGTATGAGGTTAATACTGTGGCAACTCAGGGAGCCACTGAATTAATTCAAAAGGAATTGGATCGGGTAGAAGTTTTACGTGACTTTAAAGTTAGTTCAGATGGGATTTGGATGGCTTATGTAATCGATGAGTCAGGTAAATTTAGAATTCAACTCATGAATTTGAAGACTAAAAGGATAACGGAGGTTTTTAAAACTGGCTTAAAGGATCCACTGAGAATTTCGAATGGGAGAGGACCTCTTGTTTTTTGGTCAAAAACGAATAGCCTGTCTGTTTTATACCAAAATGAAGGTAAATCTTGGCTTCAAACTTTTGCTCCTTTAACAGAGAAAAGAAATTCCATTCGAATGGAAGCAAAAAAGAGTCTAGGCGATTGGCAATTTTTAGATTTTGAATTATCTAGTAATGCGCAAAGAATGTTAGTTCGCACGCTACGAAATGGGCAAGTGGATGTGGGGATTTATGACTTAAAACGAAATCGTTTTTCTCCAATTACTCAGGATATTTATGATGAATCCGAAGCGCATTGGGTGGGTACCACAGGGGATGTTTATTATGTTTCTGAACGGTATGATGATACTTTGCAAAATAATTCAGTAAAGGAGGGGGTAAAGTCATTATATAAATGGAGTGCTGATGAGCCTTCAAAAGTACAAAGAGTCTTTTCGCATAAAGGTGATTATTTCAATGTAAGAGCTGTTTCAGATAGTTTAATTTATCTTTTAGTGAAACAATATTCTGGAAACGAATTGGTTTCTTATCACATCAATACGGATAAGTTTTCATTTACTCCCATTCGTGCCGGTACTTGGGATAGTTTTGATTGGGTAAAGGATAAAATTGTATTTAAAAGTCGGGATAATATGACTGATAAATTACAGTATTTTCCAACGGATGTGATTTTGAATCTTCAGACCAGCCAATGGATTCCAACATTAGATTACAATCAAAATTCGGAATCTACTTTTCAAGATACGGTTGTAGATAGTACCTTAAACCAGAGTTTAACTGCACGGGATAGGCGAAATGCAGAATTGAAAAAAGCACGATTAGAACGCCAGGCGAGTCTTAGACTTCGCAAGGAGCCTGGAAAATTGACGGGCCCCATTGAATATCAAAATTCTTTTGTCGTTAATAATTCGGAAGGAAATTTCCGAGTAGATCCTGTTAGGGGTTTAGGGTATTCTTTTGAGGTTAAGATGAATGATTTATTAGAAAATCATTTAGTGAGAACAGGAATTTTTGTTACATCGAATTTAAAGAATACTGATTTATGGGGGGAGTATGCCTATTTAGCTAATAAAATTGACTGGTTTGTTAGGTTTGATCGTAAGGTATTAGATCAACAGACCGAAACGTATTCCCAAAAAATTAGATTTAATCGCCTGGAAATTAAAGCCGTTTATCCATTTGATCTGTCAAATAAATTGTCTTTTTCTGGGATATTTACATCTAATCGGGCTTTCGATCAATTTAACTTAGCCACCCCAGAAGATTTAGCTACTTATGGTGGAACAAAATTGGAGTACACTTTTGACAATACGATTCATTGGGCTGAGAACCTAAGAACTGGATTTAGGATGAATGTGTCAGCAGAAAACCAATTGGGATTAACCAATGGTTTAGGATTTACTCGATTTAAAATAGATGCGCGACAATACCTTAAACTGTCCAATACTTTTTTATTGGCAGGAAGGATTTCAGCTTCTCATGCTTTGGGTGCGGCGGCCCGACAAACCATATTAGGTGGCATGGATAATTGGTTATTTATTAACACAGATTCTAGAAATAAAGAAAACCCTTTAGGTATGCAAGGTATCGCGCAAAGGGATGTATTTATGAGTGATTTTGCTACTTCCTTGAGAGGATTTAATATGAATAAGTTGTCTGGAAATAGTCATTTATTGGTCAATTTAGAACTTCGGATTCCTCTTAAGTCGTTATTGAGTGCAGATTTTTCGAAATCTAGATTCATGAATTCATTTCAGTTTATTGGATTTACCGATATCGGAAGTGCTTGGACCGGAACCAATCCTTTTTCTCGGACGAATGGGTTTAACACCAACATTTATGGTGGCGGCACAAATCCTTTTAAGGCGACCGTTACGGATTTCAGAAATCCATTTTTGTTTGGATACGGGGTTGGTACAAGGGCTAATTTGTTAGGCTACTTCATCAAATTTGATTACGCCTTTGGTATCGATAATGGTGAGGTTAAACCTCCAATTACCTATTTGACTTTTGGATATGATTTTTAATTATTTTGTTTGGTTAAATTTTAATCATTGACTA
>SXGQ01872506.1_pt1 | contig 95496 bp, 75 predicted proteins | sample 3178371 | NCBI WGS metagenome assembly SXGQ01 (sample SAMN11356859, study PRJNA531348) | freshwater metagenome | isolation source: freshwater sample F1-20 | place: China: Fuxian Lake, Yuxi | collected 2017-12-25 | reverse complement strand
GATATGATCAAGAGCATTGCCTAAAACACTATCGCTAATAAACCCAACTTTAGAAGCTGTAGTCGAAATTTTATCAATAATATTTTGTGCAGTTTGTGATTTTTCTAATTTCATTTTTTAAAATCAAATTCTTTTTTTACCTCATCGTATCCTTTTGCTTCTAATTCTAAAGCCAATTCTTTTGTTCCTGATTTCACAATTTTTCCATTATATAATACATGAACAAAATCAGGTATAATATAATCTAGTAGTCGCTGATAATGAGTAATAACAATAAATGCATTGTTATTATTTTTAAGTTTATTAACACCATTAGCAACTATTTTTAATGCATCAATGTCTAATCCACTATCGGTTTCATCTAAAATAGACAGTTTTGGATCAAGCATAGCCATTTGAAAAATCTCATTTCTTTTTTTTTCTCCGCCACTAAAACCTTCATTTACACTTCTGTTAGCCAGCTTACCGTCTAACTCAACAAGTTTTTGTTTTTCTTTTACCATGACTAAAAAATCCTTTGCAGTCATTTGCTCTATGCCATTGTATTCGCGAATTTCGTTAATTGCAGTTTTTAAAAAATTGATATTACTCACCCCAGGTATTTCAACTGGATATTGAAAAGCTAAGAATAAGCCTTCGCGAGCTCTATTTTCTGTTTCAAGTTCTAATAAATTTTTTCCATTAAAAGTAATTTCGCCTTCTGTTACTTCATAATCTTGATGACCAGCTAAAACCGATGATAAAGTTGATTTTCCAGAACCATTTGGTCCCATAATTGCATGAATTTCTCCAGCTTTGATTTCTAGATTAATTCCATTTAAAATTTTTTTTCCATCAACTGAAGCGTGGAGATTTTTGATTGAAATCATATTATATTGTTAATTTATTTGATAATTATAGTTATAAATTTTTATGTTAAACTTAGAAATATAAAACGCTTGTTTATTAATATTCCATATATAAACCGAAATACGATCATTGGATTTAAAATCCGCATTGATGTTTGCCGAATAATTATATTCTTCATCTTTTAAATTTGATGAAGGAGTTTCATTTAATTTGCAATGAACATAAGCCTTATTATGAAGGCCCTTAGAATCGAAAAGAGAAAAGCAGATAAGTGCATCCTTGCTTGAATTAGCAAAAAGTTCTTTTCTAATAATGTTTATTTTTAGTTGAATTCGGTTAGAATTAAATCCTATGCTGTCAAAAAAAACACTCATTCCAAAATCTTTATTTGCAAAGTTAAAGGGTGTGATAATTGTTGCAGAATCTGCTAATGTAATTGATGTTTTTTCTTTTGAAAAAGGTTTTATATCGTTTATGCCCCCTAAACAGTTTTGGTATGAGGTGTCGGTTTTTAAAAAAACATATTTCCATTTTTTAAAATTCATTCCAGATCTTAAAATAATACTACGATTTTCTTGATAGCAATAAATTAGGTTTACAAACACTAAAAATAAGGAGATAGATGTTATCGAATAAAACGTAAGCTTTTGAGAGAGTAGGTGGTTAAATAATTTTGCGCCTATCATTGCAAACATAGCGTAATAATCAACTAAAACACGAATGCCGAGACCATCAAAATAAGTATAGGCCCAGTAACTAGCAAAAAAGTAAAACATACTACTTAATAAAACTAAGGCTGCGATAAACGAAAATAAAGATTCCTTATAAAGAAAAAATAATCCAAATAGAAATAAAAAACAAATTGGCGTGTAAATAAATAAGCCACTTTCAAAACCAAATAACATTTTAAATATCTGAGGATTTAGCCAATAAAACCCATCAGCTTTATAGGTATTTTGAATCAGACTTCCGCTTTGTAAAAACCAAATTAAACTTTGAAAAGATAATAGGCCTAAGGCTATTATTATTGATAAATAAAAATATTTATTTCTGATTAAATATTTAAAAAATATAACGCAATCTGACCATTTTTTAAACCAAATGAATGGAAAAAAAAGAACAAAAAAATTATTAGGTCGAACTAATAAAATTAATCCTATTAGAATACCAGAGTATAAAAAATACTTATTTGATTGAACAAGAACAAGGCGATAACTATAATATAAAAATGCTGAAATTAATGCAAAAGAGTAAACATGAGACATGCCAGCTTCAGACAGTGTATAATGAATTAAATTGGTTCCAAAAAAAATAAGAAACAAAATTAAATTAATCACTTTTTTATTTGTGTTTTGAAGTGTGAGTAGTTTTTTTAAAAAGCTCAATCCTATCATAGCATATAATAATGCCGCAAGGCCAATAGAAATTTGAAAAGGCAAACTATATCCATTTAAAGGTGCGCTTATAAAATAAGCACTCAAATAGGCTAATAAAAAAAAAGGCAGTAGTAACAATGATAAACCTACTGTATGAACATTATATGTTCCTTCTGCGGTTTTAAAAATAAACCAACTCGTATCATTTTGATTGATAAGATCGTGTTGAATAAAAATAGAGATTAAATAAGAATAATAGTCTTTTGCATCTCCACCCATAAAGTTAACATCAAAATTGGCATAACGCCATTTAAAAATAAAACTTATAATAATTGCCAATGCAGAAAAAAGCAAAAGCATATATTGGCTAGATAAATATTTTAAAATTGAACGAAACATGATTATTTAGCCGACACTTCCTTCTAGGCTAACTGCTAATAATTTTTGAGCTTCAACAGCAAATTCCATTGGTAATTTATTAAGAACTTCTTTACAATAACCGTTTACAATTAAAGCAATAGATTTTTCCATAGAGATACCTCTTTGTTTACAATAAAATAATTGGTCTTCACCAATTTTACTTGTAGTTGCCTCGTGTTCAACTATAGCGCTTTTATCTTTTATTTCGATGTAAGGAAAAGTATGAGCCCCACACTTGTCTCCCATTAATAAACTATCACATTGCGAAAAATTTCGCGAATTTGTTGATCCCTTTCGAATTTGAACTAATCCACGATAACTATTATTACTGTATCCTGCACTAATTCCTTTTGATATAATTGTACTACGGGTATTTTTTCCAATATGAATCATTTTGGTTCCGGTATCTGCCTCTTGTTTATTATTTGTTACTGCCACCGAATAAAATTCTCCGATACTATTGTTACCTTTTAAAATTACTGAAGGATATTTCCATGTTATAGCCGATCCTGTTTCTACTTGAGTCCAGCTTATTTTTGAATTGTCTTCTAAACAAATTCCACGTTTAGTTACAAAATTAAAAATACCACCTTTTCCATCTTTATCTCCCGGATACCAGTTTTGAACAGTACTGTATTTTACTTCGGCATCTTTATGAGCAATAATTTCTACAATAGCAGCATGTAACTGATTTTCGTCGCGCTTAGGGGCGGTGCATCCTTCCAAGTATGATACATAGCTCGCTTCATTCGCAACAATAAGGGTTCTTTCAAATTGTCCTGTACCAATTGAATTTATTCTGAAATAAGTAGAGAGTTCCATAGGGCAACGAACTCCTTTTGGAATATAACAAAACGACCCATCGCTGAATACAGCGCTATTTAGGGCGGCATAATAATTGTCGGTATAAGGCACAACTGTGCCCATATATTTTTTTATTAAATCTGGATATTCAATAACCGCTTCGCTAAACGAACAAAAAATAATTCCTTTTTCTGAGAGGGTTTCTCTAAAAGTTGTTTTTACTGAAACACTATCAAAAACTGCATCTACAGCGATATTAGACTGAACGCCACTTAAACGTTTTTGTTCCTCTAAAGAAATACCTAATTTTTCAAAGGTTTTTAATAGTTCCGGATCTACTTCATCTAAGCTTTTTAATTCTGGCATTTTTTTAGGAGCTGAATAATAGCTTATGTCTTGGAAATTAATTTTTGGATAAGATAAATGGGCCCAATTTTTTGGTTCCTCTAAGGTGAGCCAATAGCGAAATGCTTTTAATCTGAATTCTAGTAACCACTCGGGTTCATTTTTCTTTTTACTCAGAGCTTTAACTACTTCTTCATTTAATCCTTTAGCAAAAGTATCTGTTTCAATATCGGTGACAAAACCGTATTTATATTCACTGTTAATCTGACGTTCTAAAATCTCGTTGCTCATTTAAATTCTATATCAATCAATATTTATTTAAACCCCAAAACTTTCACCGCAACCACAAGTTCTCGAGGCGTTTGGATTATTAAAAACAAAGCCCTTGCCATTTAAACCACCAGTGTATTCTAATTCTGTTCCTACTAAGTATAAAAAACTTTTGCGGTCAACAACTATTTTAACACCTTTGTCTTCAAATTGTTGATCGCCATCTTTAATTAAATGGTCAAATTCTAATTTGTATGAAAGGCCAGAGCAGCCACCCCCATCAACTCCCACCCTGATAAATGTTCCTTCAGGTCGGTTTTCTTCTTTAATTAAATTTAATGCATGTATTTTAGCATTTTCAGTAACTGTTATCATAAATTCTCTTAATTTTAATAGAAATAAAATTTATTAATTAGAATAAGTCTAATTAAGAGCAAAAGTACCATAAAAAAGGTATAAATTCTAATTTTTATTATAAAAAATTAGGGTTTTTAAATAAGTTTAGTTAATTTAACATAACGCACTTCCATTCTCACTTAAATTTCAAATAATGTAGCCATTTTTCTTAAAAATAAGGAATTATATTACCGACTTTTACAATTATTTAATTATTTAAAAATATGACGAACTTAAAAACAATTTTAGATACTAAAAATAGGGCTATAATATCATTATCGTTTAGTTTTAAAATTATCGATGCATTGAAAATAATGGCTTCATCTAATATTGGGTGTTAGGTTGTATTAGATGAGCAAGATTATTTAGGTGTTTTTACAGAAAGGGATTATGCAAGAAAAATAATACTTGCAGGTAAATCTTCCGATTCCACATTGGTTCAGGAAGTTATGGGTAAAGATTTACCAATTTTAAATGTTACAGATTCTATTGAAGATTGTAGTCTAATTATGACTGAAAACAACTAACGATATCTGCCTATTTTTGAAAATAAAAAACTTATTAATGTTATTAGTCAAAGTGATATTGTGAAATACACTATTGATGCTCAAAAATTACTCATAGAATATTTAAAAGAATACATGAATTTAAGATAGAATTTTTTATTCTAGTTTTTATATTTTTTTAATTAGATAATTTTTAATAATAAAATTATAATTTATTGATAATTGTTGTTTAGTTTTATTAAATATATAATAAAATCTAAACTTGAATTTATATGGTTACTTATAACCCAAAAGATTGGTTCATTTTAATCCTTCATTTTCATAAAAGTGACACTTTTAGAAAACTTTTTATTTCTTTAATATGTATTGGCATTTATTCAGCTGCTATCGTTTATACTGAAACAAGTGTTGTGCATTTTCACATCAAAAATCCAACAGCATTGCACTCTATTTTAGGCTTTGCATTATCTATGCTTTTGGTTTTTAGAACTAATACAGCATATGATAGGTGGTGGGAAGGTAGAAAAAACTGGGGAAGTATTGTAAATAACTCAAGAAATTTAGCCCTTAAATTAACGACTTTTTCTATAAGTGAAAAAAATAAAACGGAATTAAAATATTTAATTATAAATTACTTTTTTTCATTAAAAAATCATTTGAGAGATGTTTTTATTGAATCTGAATTTTATCCAACAGATGATTTAACTTTAGATGATTTTTCAAAGTCTAAACACAAGCCTAATAAAATTGCAAAAGTTATTTATAATAAAATTATTACGATGCGAAATAATAATGAACTTACAATGGATCAGTTATTAATTATTAACGAAGAGCTAAGATCTTTCTCAGATAATTGTGGTGCTTGCGAAAGAATTAAAAATACACCCATACCATTTTCTTATAATATTTTTTTAAAGAAAATGATTTTTTTATACTGCATTTCATTGCCTCTTTTTTTTGGTGGTGAATTTGGTTATACAACTGTGCCAATTACTATGATTTTATTATATGTTTTTGCAAGTATAGAATTAATTGCAGAAGAAATTGAAGATCCGTTTGGTAATGATGAGAATGATTTACCTGCTGATAAAATTTGTGAAAGTTTAAAAAATAATTTAAATGAAATTTTAGATTAATTAATTTTAAAATGATGTGGTATTCAGCTTTTATAAATGTTTTGAGTTCAGATTTCTTCTCTTTATTAATTTTTATTTTATAAATATTTAAATTTTTTAGATGATAAAATTGAAAAAATCTTCTTTAAACTTTAAAATTCACTTTTTATATGAAACTGTATTTCTGGAAATTTTTCTTGAGCCATTTGGAGTAACCAGGCACTTTCAGCTAAAAATACCGGGCGGTTTTCTTTATCAACAGCAATGTGAGCATTTCTATCTTGCATAAAGTTATCTAGTTTTTTTTTATCAGTGCAACTTATCCAAAGGGCTTTAAATAAATTAATTTGATCAAAACTGGCACTCGCGTTATACTCCGATTTTAAGCGATGTTGTATAACTTCAAATTGCAATGCGCCAACAGTACCAATTACTTTTCGACCATCTACTCTTTTTGTAAATAATTGCGCTACCCCCTCATCTGTTAATTGTTCTAATCCTTTTTGTAATTGTTTGGTTTTCATTGGATCCATATTTGTTACATACCTGAATAACTCAGGCGAAAAGCTAGGAATACCTTTAAAATTAATATTTGCACCTTCTGTTAACGAATCGCCTATCTTAAAATTTCCAGCATCATATAAACCAATCACATCTCCTGGAAAAGCCTCATCAATCACTGATTTTTGTTGAGCCATAAAAGCTGTGGGGTTGCTAAATCGCATTTGTTTTTTATCTCTAACATTGAAGTAATATTTATTACGTTCAAATTTTCCAGAACATATTCTTAAAAATGCGATCCTATCTCGATGTTTAGGATCTAAATTGGCATGAATTTTAAATACAAAACCACTAAATTTTTGATCTTCGGGTTTTATCATTCCAATATCAGTATCTCGTTCTTTTGGAAACGGAGCAATTTCTATAAAGCAATCTAGTAATTCATGTATGCCAAAATTATTTACAGCACTTCCAAAAAACACGGGGCTAATTTGTCCATTGAGGTATTTATCTCTATCTAATGTATCATAAACAGCATCAATCAAATTAACATCTGCCCTCAATTGTTCAGAAAAATCGGCACCAATTCTTTTATCAATCAGCGAATCGTTAATGTCATTTATAGTAAACATTTCTTCTACTGTTGTTTTACTATCTCCTTGAAAAAGGTTTAAAGATTTTCCAGTTAAATTATAAACTCCTTTAAACGATTTTCCAATACCAATTGGCCAAGTAAATGGACGAACTTTAATTTTTAACTCTTTTTCAATCTCATCTAAAAGATCAAATGGATTTTGTCCCTCTCGGTCTAATTTATTAATAAAAACAATAACCGGAGTTTTTCTCATACGGCAAACTTCGAGTAATTTTCGAGTTTGTGGCTCAACACCTTTTACGCAATCAATCACCATAATTACACTATCAACAGCACTTAAAGTTCGATAAGTGTCTTCAGCAAAATCTTCGTGGCCGGGGGTATCTAAAATATTTACTTTATAGTTTTTATAGTCAAATGCCATTACCGAAGTAGAAACAGAGATTCCTCTTTGCTTCTCAATTTCCATAAAATCGGAAGTTGTAGATTTTTTAATTTTATTAGATTTTACAGCTCCTGCAGATTGAATGGCACCTCCAAAAAGTAATAATTTTTCAGTCAATGTCGTTTTTCCTGCATCCGGATGTGCAATAATCGCAAAAGTTCTTCGACGTTTTATCTCTTCTAAAAAAGTCATTTTATTATTTTATAATTTGCGAAGATAGAAATTTTAATTTTTTAAGCTACTTTAATGCATTTAATTAAAATCTAATGCAAAATCATATGTAATTTAAATGCTTAGTTTTTATTTTTTGTAATTTTACCAATATGATCAAAGCAGAATGGTATATTGATTGGTTTAATTCTCCATACTATCATCTTTTATATAATAACCGAAACGAAGAGGAAGCAAATTTATTTATTGATAATTTATGCAATAAACTAGAATTAAAAACGAATACTAAAATTTGGGATTTAGCATGCGGGAAGGGCCGTCATGCGATTGCACTTTTTAATAAAGGCTTTAATGTAATTGGTAGCGATTTGTCTGAAAATAGCATCTTAGAAGCAAAAAAAAGTAGTACTAAAAATTTAGATTTTTTTTTACATGATATGCGTTTACCTTTTAGTATAAAAAATTTTGATGTAGTATTTAATTTATTTACAAGTTTAGGATACTTTAAAGATATTAGTGAGAATTTTTTAGTTTTTAAAAATGTATTTAATGTATTAAATACAAATGGAGTATTTGTGGTTGATTTTTTAAATGCTCAAAAAGTAACTTCCTCGATCAATAAAAAGCAAATAGAGCAAAGAGGAAAAATTTCGTTTTATATTGAAAAAAAAATATTGAATAATACAATTATTAAGCACATTGAATTTAGGGATAATAAGAAGCATTTTTATTTTGAAGAATCTGTTTCTTTATTAAATTTAATTGATTTTGAGTACTTTGCTAAACAATCAGGCTTAAAGCTTTTAAGTACTTTTGGCAATTATCACCTCGAACCTTTTGATGAAATAAATTCTGATCGATTAATTTTAATTTTTAAAAAAATATAATTTTGAATCCAATTATTTCTATTTCAGCATTAATAGCTCCAATTTTATTGGTAGGTGGCTTAACCCTAAAAACAAGGATTAATCAAGTAAATTTGCGCTTGTTGTTGGCTTTCAGTGCTGCATATTTATTTACATTATCAATTATTCATTTATTACCTGCAGCTTTTCTATTAGGTTCGGTTAAGCAAATAGGAATTTTTATTGTTTTTGGTTTTTGTTTACAATTGCTTATTGATACTTTCAGTACCGGAATTGAACACGGACACATACACTTACATAGTTCTGAATGCAACAATAAATTGCCTCGTGGAATCATTATTGGTTTATTACTTCATTCTTTTTTAGAAGGCTTACCTATTTATAATCCATCTTCAAATATTAATAATTCAACAAATTATCAACTTATTTTAGGCTTAGCTTTTCACAACATACCAATTACAATTGCATTTACGGCATTGTTAAAAGAACACGAACCGGGTAATTATAAAAAATGGATACTCTTATTTTTATTCAGTATTATGGCACCATTAGGATATTTTAGTAGTTATTTACTTCAAGCCTATGGTTTAAAAAATTATCAGTTGTATAGTCAAATTGCTTTTGCTATGGTTATTGGTATTTTTTTACACATTTCAACTGCTATTTTATTTGAAACTAGTGAACATCATAAATATAATAAAACTAAAGTATTAATGATGGCTTGCGGAATTATTTTAGCTTATTTAATTAGTTAATGGAGCAAATTACGTTTTTTGTTGATGTTATTGTGCCACTAGGTATCCCAAATAAATTTACCTATCGTGTTCCTAAAGACTTTAATGATTTTATAAAGATAGGAAAACGCACACTAGTTCAATTCGGAAAGTCGAAAATTTACACTGGTATTATTTATGCTATTCATCAATCTGCCCCTAAAGATTATACAGTAAAATATATTGAAGCCATTTTAGATGACGAGCCAATTGTAACCGAGATTGAATTAAAATTTTGGGATTGGATTTCGTTTTATTATTGTGCAAATCCAGGAGATGTCATGAATGCTGCGCTTCCTTCTGGTTTAAAATTAAGTAGTAGCTCTCATTTACAATTAAATTCTGAATTTAATTTCGAGGAAATAAATCATACCTATTTTACTGATCGTGAGCACTCAATTATTGATGCATTGCTCATTACGCCAAATTTAAGTTTTGATAATTTAATCGAACTATTAAAAATTAAAACTATTCAGCCTATTATAAATAATTTACTGAAGAAAAATGCAATAGTACTTTATGAAGATATTAAAGATAAATACAAGCCCAAGATTCAAAGTTTTTTACAATTGCACGCAGATTATAAAAACGAAATAAAATTACGTGAAGCACTTAGTTTATTAGAAAAAAAAGCATTTAAACAAGCTGAGGCACTTTTGTACGTTCTTCATTTATCAAATAAAGATTATTCTAAAGATACTCCTCAATGGATAAAAAAAATAGAGGTAATTAAAAAGTCAGACGCTACTGCTGTTTCCGCATTAATAAAAAAAGAGATATTAATCGAAGCTCAATTTGAAGTTGGTCGATTATTATTCGAAAAAGAAAATTCTATTTTAAAAGAATTAAGTACAGCTCAAAAATCAGCTTATCATCAAGCCCTAATTGCGCTTAAAAATAATAAACCTGTTTTACTACAAGGAGTTACAGGTAGCGGTAAAACCGAAATTTACATTCAGCTAATTAAAGATACCCTTCAACAAAATAAACAAGTGTTATTTTTAATTCCAGAAATAGCTCTTACCACCCAACTTATCACCCGTTTAAGAGCAGTTTTTGGAGAACTGGTTGGTGTTTATCATTCAAGATTTAGTGAAAATGAACGTGTAGAAATATGGAATAACGTTTTACATCAAAATAAAAATGAAGGGAACGGGGAACCCATAAATTATAAAAGAGAGTATAAAATTATACTCGGAGCTCGATCTTGTTTGTTCTTGCCTTATAATAATTTAGGTTTAATTATTGTAGACGAAGAACACGATAATTCTTTTAAACAATATGATCCTGCCCCCAGATATCAAGCTCGAGATGCCGCTTTATATTTGGCTAAGCTTCACAATTCACAGGTAGTTTTAGGAAGCGCAACTCCATCTCTCGAAAGCTATTACAATGCGTCTTTAAAAAAATACGAATTAGTTAAAATTAATGTGCAGTTTGTAGAAAGTGGAGGCACGAATATTGAAGTATGTGATATTAAGCACTTTAACAATACAAACCAAATGAAAGCTTGCTTAACACCGCCACTTTTTAATGCGATTGAAAAAGCACTTTCAAAAAAACAACAAATTATTTTATTTCAAAATAGAAGAGGTTTTGCTCCATATACCGAATGTAAACAATGCGGTCACGTTCCTCATTGCATTCAATGCGATGTTTCATTAATTTATCATAAACATCAACAAAAATTAATTTGTCATTATTGTGGTTATTCAGTTATTCCACCAAAAACTTGTTCCGCTTGTGGCAGTAGTCAATTACATTATAAAGGTTTAGGTACCGAAAAAATTGAAGAGGACATCGAAATATTATTTCCAAATGCTAAGGTTGCTCGTATGGATTTAGATAGTACTCGGAGTAAATATGCTTACAAGAAATTGATTGATGATTTTGAAAATAGAGGTATTGATATTTTAATTGGCACGCAAATGGTAACTAAGGGTTTAGATTTTGAAAATGTAAGTGTAGTTGGAATTTTAAATGCAGATTCTATTTTAAATTTCCCAAATTTTAGATCTTTTGAAAAAGCATATCAATTAATCACTCAGGTTCGAGGTCGAGCTGGAAGAAGTAAAGAAAAAGGGAATGTGTTTGTTCAAACTACTCAACCCAATCATAAAGTGATTAATTATATTATCGAAAATAATTCAAGTCGTTTTTTTGAGGAAACTTTACTTGAGCGACATCAGTATAATTATCCGCCATATTCTCGTTTGTTCGAATTAACGGTTATTTCTAAAGATGTTAATGAAGTTAATCATCTAGCTAATGAGTTTTGCGACTTACTAAAACCTCATTTCCCTGATAATATTTTAGGCCCCGAATTCCCGTTGATATCGAAAATAAAAAATCAATATTATAAACGATTATTAATTAAAACAGGAAAACAACAAACATCAATAATTATTCGTGAAAAAATTTATTCGGCTATAAATGATTTAAAAAATAATTATAAGAATTGGAAATATCGAATTGCAATTGATGTAGATCCACTCTAATGTTTTTTAATCCATTTTCTTAACTAAATATGATGTTATTATAATTAAATTTACAGTTGCAGATTTAAATAAAATAAATATTATTTTATGTTGTACAAATGAAAACTAAAACTCTAAAAAAAAACAAAGTCAATGTTGTTACATTAGGTTGTAGTAAAAATTTAGTTGATAGTGAAGTCTTAATGGGGCAACTTAAAGCTTATAAATTTGAAGTTGAACACGAAGGCCATGGCGATGATCACCAAATCGTAATAATCAATACTTGTGGTTTTGTTGATAATGCTAAGCAAGAAAGTATAGATACTATTTTACGTTATGTAAAAGCTAAAAAAGAAGGTGCTGTAGAAAAATTATATGTGACTGGATGCCTGAGCGAACGTTATAAAAAAGACCTTGAAAAAGAAATACCTGAAGTTGATGCCTATTTTGGAACTCGCGAATTACCAAAAATTTTAAAAACACTTAAGGCCGATTATAAACAAGAGTTGGTTGGAGAACGTTTATTAACAACCCCTTCTCATTACGCTTATTTTAAAATTAGTGAAGGTTGCGACAGGCCTTGCAGCTTTTGCGCCATCCCTTTAATGCGCGGTAAACATATAAGCGTTCCTATTGACGATTTAATTCATCGTGCCAAAACTCTTGCAGCCACTGGAGTTAAAGAGTTATTATTAATTGCACAGGATTTAACATATTACGGATTAGATATTTATAAAAAACGCGAATTGGCTAAATTAATTGATAAATTAAGTGATATTGAAGGAATAGATTGGATAAGATTGCATTACGCTTTTCCAAGTGGATTTCCAAAGGAAGTTTTAGAAATAATTAAAGTAAAAAATAATATTTGTAATTATTTAGATATGCCTTTGCAACACATTACAGATAATATGCTTAGTTCAATGCGAAGAGGAATTACCAAACAAAAAACAATCGATTTGGTAAATAAAATTCGAGATACTGTTCCGGGAATAGCTTTAAGAACTACTTTAATTGCAGGGTATCCTGGCGAAACCGAAAAAGATCATGAGGAAATGTTGCGATGGGTTCAAGAAACAAAATTTGAACGATTAGGAATTTTCACCTACTCACACGAAGAAAATACTCATGCCCATTTATTAAAAGATGATGTGTCTGAAAAAATAAAACGTAAAAGAGCTGATGCTGTTATGGCTATTCAACAAGAAATTTCTATGCAATTAAATAAAGAAAAAATTGGAAAAAACTATAAAACATTATTTGATCGAAAAGAAGGCGATTATTTTATTGGTCGCACAGAGTTTGATAGCCCTGATGTAGATAACGAAGTTTTAGTTAAAGCTAAAAACGATACTTATATTCGCATTGGCGATTTTGAGAATGTTAGAATTACCGAAGCTAGCGATTTTGATTTATATGGTGAGTTATTAAGTCCTTAATTAAACCAAACAATTTGTTTTTACTTTATTTTCTAGCTGCAATTTTTATTTAATATATATTCAAAATATTTATATTTGTTAAATTTATAATAGATTGAATATCGTTTTTAATTTAAATTATTTTAGTAAAAAGTATCATTTATAATTAAATTAATACCATGCCAAATAAAGAAATAAAAAATGTAGAATACGGTTTAGAAAAAATATTTGAAGGAGCCAAAGATTTTTTGCCTTTGTTAGGAACAGATTACGTAGAGTTTTATGTAGGTAATGCTAAGCAATCGGCACATTTTTATAAAACCGCTTTTGGGTTTCAGTCATGTGCTTATGGGGGATTAGAAACAGGCTTAAAAGATTATACTTCTTATGTTTTAAAACAAGATAAAATTCGATTAGTTTTAACTTCAGCATTAAATAGTAACTCACCCATAGGAGAACACGTTAAAAAACACGGTGATGGAGTCAAGGTAATTGCACTTTTAGTTGAAGATGCAAGGAGCGCCTTTGAAGAAACAACAAAACGTGGAGCTAAACCATTTATGGAGCCAAAGTTAGAAAAAGATGAGTATGGCGAGGTAATTAGATCTGGGATTTATACTTACGGTGAAACTATTCACATGTTTGTTGAACGTAAAAACTATAGAGGGACTTTTTTACCTGGCTTTAAAGATTGGAAAAGTGACTACAATCCAACAGCCGTGGGGCTTAAGTTTATTGATCACATGGTTGGGAATGTTGGATGGAACCAAATGAATGAGACTGTAAAATGGTATGAAGAGGTAATGGGTTTTGTTAATTTTTTAAGTTTCGACGATAAGCAAATCACAACAGAATATTCAGCATTAATGAGTAAGGTAATGAGTAATGGAAATGGCCGAATTAAATTTCCAATTAATGAACCAGCAAAAGGAAAAAAGAAATCACAAATTGAAGAGTATATCGATTTTTATGAAGGGGCAGGTGTTCAACATTTGGCTTTAGCAACCGATGATATAATTAAAACTGTTAGAGAATTAAAAATACGTGGCGTAGAGTTTTTACCTCCACCGCCTCAAACCTATTATGATGAAATACCAAAAAGACTGGGTGTACACAGCGAAATAATGAAAGAAGATATTAAAGAACTTCAAAAATTATCTATATTGGTTGATGCAGATGAAGACGGATATTTATTGCAAATTTTTACTAAGCCAGTAGAAGATAGACCAACTTTATTTTACGAAATTATTCAACGAATGGGAGCAAAAGGCTTTGGCGCTGGAAATTTTAAAGCATTATTCGAATCTATCGAACGCGAACAATCTTTAAGAGGTACATTATAGCTTTAATCAAATAATTATTTTATTTATTCGTTTTAGATGGAGTTTCCATTTTACAAATTTCTTGTATGCCTTTTACTAATAAATCAAGATCTTGTAAACTGGTGTAAACATTTGGTGTTACTCTAATGCCATTAACATCTTTATGTACAATAGATACGGTATGTATTTTGTATTTTTCAAATAATTTTCCTTCAATTTGTTGAGCCTCCCAACCTTCAATACCAATGTTAGCAATTGCACAAGAAAAATTTGGTTTAAGCGAAGTAGCAAATTTTACTTTCGGTAATTTATATACTTTTTCAGTCCAATAGTCTTTTAAAAATCTCAGACGAGCTTCTTTTCTTTTACCACCTATAGCAGTATGAAAATCAATTGCGGTACCAATAGCCATTTCAGAAGCAGTCGACCGGGTTCCTAAACTTTCAAATTTCCGAATATCATCACCGTCTGGCTCAACACTTGATAATAAGGCCCACACATTTTTAATTTTATTTTTTTTGATATACATGATTCCACTTCCGAAGGGAGCCCCTAACCACTTGTGAAGCGATGTTGCAAAATAATCAGCTCCAGTTTCTTCGATTTTGTAATCAATATGAGAAAATGAATGCGCTCCATCAACAATAACTTCACATCCTTTGCTGTGAGCCATATCTGCTATTGTTTTACAAGGAACAATATTTCCAGTCCAATTAATCATATGAGTTATATGTACGATTTTGGTTTTAGAGGTAATGGCGTTCTCATATAATTTAACTATAGCTCTATCATCTTCTGAGGGTTGTGGTATTTCTATCCAAACTAATTTTATTTTATCTCGCTTTTCTCTTTGCTTCCATGCATTTGTCATATTTGGATAATCAAAAGTGCTTAAAACAACTTCATCGCCTTCTTTTAAATTTAAGCCAAAAATAATGCCGTTTAATCCTTCAGTCGCATTTCTATTAATAGCAATTTCTTCTGGAGATACGCCTGCTAAATCAGCTAATTTAATTCTTAGCGCCTCGCGCCCCTGATCAAGTATTCGCCACATATAGTAAGTAGGTGCTTCATTAGAGTATTGGTAATATCGAATATGCGCATCTTGAACCACCTTTGGTTGAGGACTAACCCCACCATTATTTAAATTTATAATGTTTGGAGAAGTAGTATAGCCTTGTCGAATCCAACTCCAAAAATCTTCTTGTTCAGAGCTCGCGTTCAAACTTAATCCTTCAAGTTTTTGTAATTGTTTTTCTAATTCTAAAGCAAAAGGTTTATTAATATTAGAAAAAAGTTCAATGCTACTAAGCGAAGCGGCAGTGGTGAATAAAAAATTACGTCTATCCATAGCATTTAAATTTATACTAAAGATATAAAACAGATTTAATAAAAATAGATTTAAAATATTTTATTTTCGAATCACATTAGTTGCACTTGCTTGAATACTTGGCATAATAACCAAATCGTTTATATTCACATTTGCTGGTCGGCTGGCAACCCAATAAATTGTCTCGGCAACATCATCAGGATGTAAGGGTTGCAATCCTTCATAAACTTTTTTAGCACGATCTTCGTCACCTTCAAAGCGAATAATACTAAACTCTGTTTCAACCATACCTGGGTTAATGGCAGTAACTTTAATCTGATGAGGTAATAAATCAATTCGCATGGCTTTATTAAGAGCATCTACCGCATGTTTTGTTGCGCAATATACATTACCGTTAGCATAAACTTCTTTTCCGGCAATTGATCCAAGATTAATAATGTGACCTTTTTTATTTTCAATCATAAAATTTGAAATAAATTTAGTAGTATACAATAGGCCTTTAATATTGGTGTCAATCATTTGTTCCCAATGCAATAAATTTCCATCTTGGATACTCGATAAGCCAGCAGCTAATCCTGCATTATTAACTAACACATCAATTTTTTTATGGACAGTACTTAAAGATAGAATGGCTTGTTCAACTTCATTTAAATGTCTAATGTCAAAACATAAATCTAAGACTTGAATTTTATAAGTTGATTCTAAAATCTCTTTAAGAGCCTTTAAACGCTCTTGTCTTCGACCAGTAATAATCAAATTATAACCATTTTTTGCAAAAATCTCCGCAGTACTTTTTCCTATACCTGAAGTTGCGCCTGTAATAAAAACTAACATAATCAATTATTTTGAATTGCTAATTTACTATGCTTACTTGCGTAAACAAAATATATAATTAAACCAATTATAAACCACGAAAATAAAGTAGGGCGCTTTTTGAATTACATATATTAGCCTCATAACTAGCTATATATTTTAAAATAATCACAATTGATGTAGCACACAGAAACTTATAAAAGCTAAAATAACAATCAGAAAATTTTGTAACACACTTCTATAAAATCAATAGTTGAACTTGTCATTTAATTTGATTAATGTGAATCTAAAATACTTCCTATGAACTTGTCATTATTTTATATTTCTTTTTATCTTCTGATTTGAATACCCTATAAATAATTTCGCTTTTTCTTATTTCAATAAAGCCGTGATGTTTATCTTTATCTATAATGTATTTAAAATCTTCTTAATTAATAGGGTGTTTGTGGTTAATTTTCATGTACATCCATTTCTTCCTCATGCATTAATTCGCTCTTCTGTTTTAAGAAGAACTTTTTTATAATAAAATATATTATTAACGCTGACAAAACTCCCGTTAAAAAGTTTGTCACAGGAACCATAATCGCTGTATAAATCATCATAGCGAACTCAAATTTACCGTGTGCTTTAGTCTCTTTAATTTCGTGCAGTTTGATCATATTGCTAGCCACCCAAACTAATATACCGCCAATACAGGCCATAGGAATTAATTCTAAGTATTGTGCCAGATAAAATGCCATTCCAAGTTTAAGGATAGCTTTAAAATACCCTGCTAAAGGCGTCTTTGCTCCTGCTTTAATGCTTGTGGCAGTTCGAGCTAAAGCGCCAGTACATGGAAAGCCCTGAACTAAAGGTGTTATTATTTGCACTAATCCTTGACCAAAAAATTCTTTATCAGGATTAAATTGTGTTTTTTCATTTTTTGCTAATCTATCTGCCATCGAAGAGCATAAAACACTTTCTACTGAAGATACAAAAACGATAGCCGCCACAAAATAAATAATATCGAATAAAACTCCTAAGCTCATTTCAGGCAAAATAGGTAGTTGAATTTTGAAAAAATTATTTGGAATGGAGCCATACAAGTCTTTTACTAAAATTATATTTTTATCAGCTAAAACTGTGGCAGATAGCAAAGTTGCCGTAATCATTGCTATTATTGGGCCCGGAATGTAAATAGAAATTTTTAATAAATACTTGGCAATTATAAATGTTAGGACTCCTAACATCACAGACCAGCCATTGATGATATCTAAATTACCTAAAACTGATGACAAATTATAAATTATACCTCCTTTAATATCTCCGTCTTCAGAAATAAAATCTTTAAAGTTTTCAATTCCTAAAATATCTTCAAAATTCGTGAGTGCTATTGAAACCGCAATACCAATGGTAAATCCTATTATGATAGAGTTTGGAACTAATTTAGCATATTTTCCTGCACCAAAAATTCCTAATATCATAAGTATGATTCCAGAAATAATGGATACTAGGACTAAAAAACCGTGGGCCGTTTCAAACTGACCGCCGCTTTCAGGACCGTACTTAGAAATTAAGGCTGCTATTACCGGAATAAAAGCAGCCGTTGGGCCATAAACTTGATATTTTGAACCACCGAATGTTCTACCTACCATACAAGATAATGCACCTGCAATGATACCGTGTTCGGGGCGCATACCATTAGCCATAGCAAAACCCATAGCCATAGGGATTGCAGTCATTGCTACAATTAGCCCTGCACTAAAATCTTGATATACAGTTTTTTTCCAGTTTGCTTTTGTCATATCCTCCCATCGAGAATCGAAAAAGGTGAATATTAATTTTAATCTGCCTAGTGGAGTGGTTGGAAAAGGATTTTTATTCATAACGTTTTTAATTTCTAATTAAATAGTGCTATTAAATGTTCTTGTTCGGTTTTATTTAAGTGTTGTTTCCAGTCTTTCTCGAAAACAGAAACTGTAGATTGCTGGAGCAGTTTGGTAGGATCAAAAGCATTCTTTAATAATTTTAATTTGTAAGATTTAGGCAGGTAAATTTCACTGATTCTATTTGCCGAAAGAAAGTTTTCCAAATAGTTTGAATTATTACCATGAAGCAACTTAATAACTATTGTGTTTAGGGTTGAATATTTGTTTTTCAATACCTCGAGCGCTTCTTTAAATTCGTCGGTACTCTTTTTGTCGATTATTTTATAAGGGGAATAGAACAGAAGATCCATTTCCGAATCGGATAAATACTCTGCGTATACAAGAACAATAGAAACCGGTTGTGTTCTATTCTCCTCTAATACGAGCTTAAGTGTATTGAGTGAGGCAACACAAAAATCGATTGGTATAAGTATATTTTTCGTCATTACTTACTGCTAAAATACAAGTTTAGTAAGACGGGATTAAGATGCCTTAAGAAAAGGGTTAGAAATCAATTATAAGCAAATTAAAATTGCATTAGAAATGACTTAATCTCTAAATATCGGCAATTTTATCTGAACGGCAGTGCCGTTATTTATCTCAGATTTAATAATAAGCTGGCCGTTATGAAGATTTATAATGTTTTTTGTTAAAGAGAGGCCAATTCCATACCCATCAAACATACTGGCATTAGAAGCCCTGAAAAACGGGTTATAGATATATGGCATATCCGATTCGGGTATACCTATCCCCTCATCTTTAATAGTAACAATAACCTGGTTGCGGGTAGAGGCGATATAAATTGTTACTAGATTATTGTTCGAGTATTTGCAAGCGTTGCTGAGAAGATTGCAGAATGCAAGATTTAACAATTGGCGGTTTGCCTTTGTTTTTAATTTATATGGATCCTCGGGGATAAGACTAAGATCAATCACTACTTGATTTTTAGGATTAAGTCTATCTATTAGTTCCTTTGCCTCATAAATCACTTCATCAATTCGTAGCTTTTCAAAAAGAATTGTTTTTCCCATATAGCCTGTTTGAGCCAGAAAAAGTAATGATTTTGTGATCTCGTCAAGCCGGTCGGCCTGAATCAAAATATGCTCTATGGCTTTTTGGTATTCCAGGTGCGATCTTGGTTTTAACAAGGCTAAATCAGCCTCACCAATAATTGTTGTTAAAGGTGTTCTCAATTCGTGCGATGCATTGCTGATAAAATTATTCTGCGTTTCAAAAGCTGTTTCAATTCGGTTTAATAACTCATTAAATGTTTTAATCAGTTTGTTAATTTCCGGATTGCGATCGCTTTCATCTAAACGAAGATTTATACTTTCAGTGCTAATTTGTTTTACCTTATCTATAATCTGACTTAATGGAAAAAATATCTGTCTTGAAAAATAAAATGAAAAAAATAATACAATTAAGATCACAAGCAGAATACTTACAATAAGCATGTTTCTTAAGAAAATAAGATGGTGTGAAGCGTAATAATTTTCGGCGGAAACAACCACAAGGTATTGCTTACTTCCCACGCTTTGAGATACTCCAGCGTAAAATGTATTTTCTTTTCTTCCTTTGGCTTTTCCTTCAGCTAAAAGTGATTTTGTAAATAGTTTTGGGAAGGTATAATCTTCACAAATCTTTTCAACCAGAACTTCTGGCTTTAATTCAATAATATATTCTTTTTCCTTATCAAGTTTTTCGAGATGCTGATTGATTATTTGCCTTAATTTGTTGTTATCGAGTGAATCTTTTTCAAGATAAAACTTTTCTGCAATACTTACACGAGTTTCCAATTGTTTGTAAAAATCGATAAATGAATACTTGTTTAGAAAAAAATAAATAGCACAACCAAAAAGTATAGCAATTGTTATGCAAAACAATCCGATTAATAATGCCGCCTTAACCTGTGTTTTCATTATTCCCTTAATACGTATCCCATTCCAACAACTGTGTGAATTAGTTTGATTTCAGAATCTGCATCAATTTTTTTTCGTAAGTAATTAATATAAACATCTACTACATTTGTACCCAAATTAAAGTTAATATCCCAAACAAATTCGAGTAATTCCATTCGCGACAATACCCTTGTTTTATTTTTTATCAATATTAAAAGCAGTTTATATTCTTTAGCTGTTAACGAAATCAAACGCTCGTTTCGCTTTACTTCTTTAGTTGTATCGTTTACGAGTAAATCAGAAATAAAATAAATGCTATTTTCGACAGCATCAATAGCACTTACGTTTTGAGAAAATCGCCTTAATAAAGCATTAATCCTTGCTTTAAGTTCAATAAATTTAAAGGGTTTTACAAGGTAATCGTCAGCTCCAATATTTAATCCCGCCGCTATATTTTCAGAGGTACCTAAAGCTGAAAGAAAAAGAATAGGCGTTTTAATGTTTCGTTGTCTTAATTCTGTACAAACATCGATTCCATTTTTATCCGGCAATAAAATATCTAAAATAAATAGATCGAATGTGTAATCGGTTGCCATAGAAATAGCTGAATTACCATTTAAGGCAACAGAAACTTCAAAATTATCTTCAGTTAAACCTTTTTTTATAAATTCAACCACACTTAATTCATCTTCTATTAAAAGTATTTTTTTCATTTGGTGTTGAAAAGTTTTAATGGAATAAATTAACTTCGAATTAGCTAATTTAGTCAATTTTCCGGGATTGAACGTAAATATTTTTTTCCTCACATCACCCCATTCATTTGGTTAATTAGTATGATTTGTCACTTATAATTTTATCTGTTTCTTATAAAAGTTAAATAAGGTAAATACCGCGTTAGCCAAAATGGCTTGTAAGTGTTTTGGCGTTTAACTTATTTTGTTTTATTTGAAGTCACTTAAAACCAGATTCACAAAATTTGATTTACCAAAAATGTTTTCGAATTATTTTAATTTTATTTTTTTATAAATGAAATAAACAATTACTCCCAAAGGGATAACTAATAATCCAAAGTAGGCTGCAGGATCATCACTTAAGGCATTTTTTAAAATGAACCATGCAACAACAGCAGTGAATAAAAAAGGAAGTACAGGATAAAGTGGTGATTTGAAAATCCCATCCGTTTGCCCTAACTTTTTAATTCTGAAAATAAATATACCCGAACAAGCCATGGCTAAAAAAAACCATTCGGTAATGGTAACATAAGTATATAAGGCTTCAAATTTTCCCCAAACAAAAATTAAAACAATTGCCCATACAGATTGAAGCAATATTGCGTTCACAGGCACACCGAATTTTGGATGTGATTTTCCAAAAGCATCAAAAAATAAACCTTCTTTTGCCATTTGTTGTATAATGCGCGGTGTAGCAAGAACATATAACCCTGCACATCCGAATACTGACAACGCAATGAGAATCGATACAGCAAATGAGCCTCCTTGAATAATTTTTTCTATGGCATCAGCAGCTAATGTTTTACTATTTTGAATTTCTTCTATGCTTAATACTTTCATATAACCAATGCTTACGAGTACGTATGAGAGTGTTACTACTAATGTCCCTAAAATGAGAGCCAATGGTACATTGCGCTTTGGGTTTTCAGCTTCGTTTGTCACAAAACTTGCATAGTGCCAGCCAGTATAAGACCAAAGTACTCCTACAAATGCTTTCGCCCATCCAAATTCTTCGGCTATTTTATTAGTAAATATTTCTTTAATTGAAATTGAATTATCAAAAATAGTATTTGTTCCTAAGAAAAGTAATAGAATGAGTAAGCCATAAATACCAATTAATTTTAAAATAGTAGAAACATTGGCGAACCATTTAGAACTTTCTAAGCTAAACATATTAAACAATGTGAGCAAAACAATTGATGCTGCTGCAAAAATAGGTTTTAATTTATCTGAAAATCCAATAATCTGTTGAGCGTAATCTGAGAATACAACAATCAAAGCTGCAATAGTTCCAGAAGAAACAACTGCCAATAAACACCATCCATAAAGAAAAGCAGGTAATGGACCAAATGCTTCTTTTAAATAAGTATAAATTCCACCACCTTTCGGAAAACGTCCCCCCATTTCGGCATAAACCAATGCACCAATTAATGATACCAATCCTCCAGTAATCCAAAGTATGGTCATCCAAATTTGGTCAGGAACCTCTTGAGCAATACTCGAAGGAGTTTTAAAAATCCCAGAACCAATGGTACTGCCAATGGCAATCATAGTCAGAGCGAAAAGTGATAGTTTTTTTTTGGTCATGTTGTGGTTTAAATAAATTTAATATGCATAGCTTTAATTAATATATTTTAATTATTCTTTTTATATTTTATAAATTATTTACAACAACTAAATAATTATTTTTATTATCAAAAGTAAAACGGGTAATTTTTTTTATTCCAAATGCCGATAAATCATATAATACTTGCCAGGAATTTATTTCAGGAATATATTTTAAAATTCGTGCTTTATCAGAAATAAGTAATCCGAAAATAGGATGCCAAACTAAATCTTCTGATTGAGTGGATGATTCCGCATATTTAAAGGCCCTTCCTAGTAAAAAATCGTATTTAAAATAAGTAATATTTAAACTATCTTTAATACCAAATAATAAACAATTTCTATTAATTGCTTTAAACCCTCTAATTGGATGATGACATATCAGAAAATCTGTTTGATTAGATTTAATAAAAATTTTTAAAGAATGTGGTTCGGTTAGTTTATAATAAGCTAATGTGTCTGAATTTAAATAACTAAAATAACCAACTGAATCTATTTCAAATTTGCCATCATCATGAGCCGATTTTTTATTCAATAAATGAATACGTTGAGAGCTATCTTTTTCAACAACTACTGTACTTATAAAATCAGAATTTGGAGTTTGAGTGGGCGAATATTCGTTTTCGGTGGTATTAGTAAAGCGTATATTTTGTTTCTTTTTTATATCGTAGAAATAAATATCAGCTTGATTATCTTCTTTTATACTAACATAAAATAATTTTTTACTATCTTCAGAAAATGAGGGTTGATTGTCGTAACCTTCTCTATTATTAATATTTATTGGATTTTTAAGTTCAAAATTTCCATTTAAACTTTTAATTGAAAATAGCCACAAATCGCTATTAGGAATTTGAGCCAACAATATATTGTTCGAAATAATAAAAAAAGTAATGAGTTTAAATTTAACCATGTATTGATTTAAAGAAGTAGCGTTCAATAAGTTTAAAAATAATATTTCCAAAAATTAAGCCTATTATGGCCCCGCCAATAACATCACTTGGATAATGAACACCTAAATATATTCTACTGTAAACAACAATTAACGGATAAATAAAAAACAATATTTTCTTTTTTTTTGTCAACCATGATGCACAAAAAAATAAATAAGTTATTATGCCAAAACTATTTGCGGCATGCGAGGAAACAAATCCGTAATTACCACCTCGATAATTATTAACAATATGTATTTTTTCTTTTAATTCCATATTGTGTGTCGGCCTAAAACGTTTAACTGAATGTTTAATTACATTAGAACTTAAATCACAACAAGCAATAACAATTCCAACACCCAATAACATTGATAACAAATTTTTTAATTTAAATTTTTTATAGAAAAAAAATCCAAAAGTAACTACAAATAAAATTGTTGGCCAATTATTACTCATTTGCCAAAATATTAAATCCAGAAATGAATTATGATTAGAATTTATAAATAGTAATAAATTCTTATCATACATTTTAATTATTTCAAACATGCTTAAAAGTAATAAATTAATTATCGAGAGTTGAAAAATTTATTATCAAAATAATATCGTTAAATTTGTATTATTTAAGTAAAATTTATTAAAAATGTCGGTAGAAAAAATAATATCCTCTAAAGCCCCAGATCCAGTAGGACTTTATCCTCACGCTCGAAGAGTGGGAAATTTTTTGTTTTTAAGTGGAGTTGGGCCAAGAGAAAAAGGCAGCAATAAAATTCCGGGGGTGGAGTTAGATGAATTTGGGCAAATTATAAGTTATGATTTTGAAATTCAATGTCATAGTGTATTTCGTAATATCAAGTTTATTTTAGAAGATGCCGGAAGTAGTTGGGATAAAATAGTTGATGTAACTGTATTTTTGACCAATATGAAGGATGATTTCGCTATTTATAATCGAATATGGGCTGATTATTTTAAAGAAAATCAGCCTTGTCGAACTACTTTAGAAATAAATAAACTTCCTACCCCTATTGCAATAGAATTGAAAGTTTTAGCTTTTATAGGTTAAATTTATAAAGCTATACATTATCAATTAAATAATTTAATTTATGTAAATTTGCTTTTTTCGATTTTTATTAGTAAATTTAAATCTAAATTGTCTTTTTATGATTATAAAAGAACATCAAACAATTTTAGTTTCTATAGATTTTTCTGAACAGTCATTAAATGCATTAAAACAATCTTATTCGATTGTTAAGCATACAAATTCAAAGATTCTACTCATTTATGTTTCTAGTAATCCCGAAAAAAAACATGAAGATGATTTATTGAATTTGGCTGAATCAACTCGGAAAGAGAGTAATATTAATGTTGATATAGTTATAGAAAAAGGCGATCTGTACGAAGTAATTATTAAAAAAGTTGAGTCATTAAATATTTCTTTGTTAATAATGGGTATTAACGATCATGTAAAATTTAAAAGCCGTTTTGGAGGACCTACTATTCATAAGTTTATTAATCTTTTAACCTGCCCTATTATCACCATAAGAGAAAATATGATAATTGATGGTATAAAAAATATTTTAATTCCTTTTGATTTGAGTCCAGAAAGCAGAGAAAAAGTGCCTTTTGCTGTACAAATGGCAAGGTATTTTGAGGCGAATATTCGTATCATATGTATTTTTCCTCCAAATGATGATAGTTATGAAAACAAAATATTACCTTATCTTCAGCAAGTTAAAAAGTTTATAAAACAAGAAGGAGTCAGTTGTACAAATAAATCAATACCCAGTACTATGGCTTGTGAAGAAATTCTCGAATATGCTTATGCTAATGAATGCGGCATAATATTGCAGATGAATCAGAAGGAGTTATCAATAAGTGAAAAATTTAGTGGTACTGTTGGCCAAAAAATACTGGAAATGTCGAAAATACCAATCATGACAATCCATCCAATGAAGAGAGAGAGTACAAATAGGGTAGTTTAATACTAGTCTTCAATATTTTCGTTTTTATATAATTTTATCTGCATTCAGTTTATAATTCTTTTTTTATTAAATTTTAAGAATATATCTAATCAATTTCTTAAAAACGTTTTGGTAAATCTCCGCTTATTTTTTTATTAAATTCTTATCTTAAAAGTTGTAAAATTTTTATTAAATTCGCTATCCTTTTTAAAGAAATTATAATTTAGATTTTGTCTTTGGACATCAATAAATAAATGAAAAAATACCCTGAATATAAAAAATTAGATTTATCTCAAATATCAAAAGATATTTTAAAATTTTGGCAGGATGACAAAACTTTTGAAAAATCATTGTCAACTAGAGATGCATCAAATGCTTGGGTTTTTTATGAGGGGCCACCAAGTGCAAATGGAATGCCAGGTATTCATCATGTTATGGCTAGGGCTATTAAAGATATTTTTTGTCGTTTTAAAACATTACAGGGTTATCAAGTTAACCGAAAAGCAGGTTGGGACACGCATGGGCTTCCTATTGAGTTAGGTGTTGAGAAATCTCTTGGTATTACAAAAGAGGATATTGGTAATCCCCAAAGTACGAAGTATATTTCTGTTGAAGATTATAATAAAGCTTGTCGAAAAGAGGTTATGAAGTATACTGATAAGTGGGAAGAACTTACATCAAAAATGGGTTATTGGGTTGATATGAGAGATCCTTATGTTACATATGATAATAAATATATAGAAAGCGTTTGGTGGTTAATACAACATTTGTCAAAAAAAGATTTATTGTACAAGGGTTACACAATTCAACCTTATTCGCCAGCGGCAGGTACTGGCTTATCTTCTCACGAAATAAATCAACCGGGATGCTATCGAGATGTAAAAGACAGATCTGCAACAGTACAATTTAAAATTAAAGAAAATAACAAACTTAAAATAAAAGAATTATCGGGAGATTTGTTTTTTTTAGCTTGGACAACCACACCATGGACTTTACCATCTAATACTGCACTTGCAGTTGGAAAAGATATTGATTACGTTTTTATTAAAACATTTAATCAGTTTAATGGCCAACCACAAACAGTTATTTTAGCAAAGGAGTTAACTAATAAATATTTTTCTGAAAAAAATGCTAGTTTAAAATTAGAAAACTTTAAGATTGGAGATAAAAATATTCCTTTTAATATAATTTTCGAGTTGAAAGGTTCTGATTTAGAAGGTTTGCAATATGATCAACTCTTACCGTTTGAGGCAAATAAAAATGTAGAATTAAATGGCGATACTATAAATTTTTACAAGGCAGGTGGTAAAATAATTATAGGAGATTTTGTAACTACAACCGATGGAACAGGAATTGTTCATCTTGCCCCTAGTTTTGGTGCCGATGACTTTCGCGTTGCTAAACAGAATAATATAGGCTCTCTTACCTTAGTTAATAAACAAGGTAAATTTTTACCTGAAGTAAGCGATGGTATTTTTTTATACGGAAATGAATCTGTAAAAGAAGCGTATTTATCAGAAGAAGAAAAAAAATCAGAATTTGAAAATCAGAAAAAAATTTTAGAAGATACAGGAAAAATAAAAGATTTGAAAGCTTATTTAAGTGTAGACGAGAGAATTATTTTAAAATTACAGGAAGAAGGGAAGCTTTTTAAAAAAGAAACTTACGAGCACAGTTATCCTCACTGTTGGCGAACAGATAAGCCTGTACTCTATTATCCACTAGATAGCTGGTTTATTAAATCTACTGCCATAAAAGATCGAATGATTGAATTGAATAAAACCATTAATTGGAAACCTTCAGCAACTGGTATAGGTCGATTTGGAAATTGGTTAGAAAATTTAAATGATTGGAATTTATCTCGATCACGATTTTGGGGAATACCCATTCCAATATGGACTAGTGAGGATAGATCAGAACAAATTGTGGTTGGTAGTGTCGAAGAATTAAAGCAGCAAATTGATTATTCAATAACAAATGGATTTATGGTCGAAAATCCATTATCTAAATTTATACCTGGAAATTTTAAAACAGAAAATTATAGCTCATTTGACTTGCATAAGCCTTATGTTGATAATATTATTTTAGCTAAAAATGGTAAAAAGTTATTTCGTGAACCAGATTTAATTGATGTTTGGTTTGATAGTGGTGCTATGCCTTATGCACAGCTTCATTATCCTTTTGAAAACAAAGAATTAATTGACGATAAAAAGTATTTTCCTGCAGATTTTATTGCCGAAGGTGTTGATCAAACTCGAGGTTGGTTTTTTACCTTGCATGCCATTGCTGCAATGAATTTTAATTCTGTTGCTTACAAAAACGTTATTTCAAATGGATTAGTTTTAGATAAAAATGGCAACAAAATGAGCAAACGTTTAGGGAATTCTGTAGATCCCTTCGAAACAATTGAAAAATATGGTGCAGATGCAACAAGATGGTATATGATTTCAAATGCTGCACCATGGGATAATTTAAAATTTTCTTGGATAAACATTTATGAAGACAAAAATGGAAATATTTTAGAGCAAGGTTCTCCAGAATATGAAAACACAAAAGATAAATCTATTTTTAAATTAATAAATGGCCGATCAGATGGGATTGATGAAGTGCAAAGAAAATTATTTGGAACCCTATACAATATTTATGGATTTTACACTCTTTATGCCAATGTAGATAAATTTATTGCAGATGAAAATATAAAAAATTCTATCGATGATAGAATAGAATTAGACAAATGGATTATTTCTAAACTACAATCGTTAATTCAAGATGTTACTTTATATTATAATGAATTTGAACCACATAGAGTCGCAAGAGCAATAGAAGAATTTGTAGATGAACATTTGAGTAATTGGTATGTAAGATTAAGCCGTCGTCGTTTTTGGAAAGCTGAAATGAGTGATGATAAAATTATAGCTTACCAAACACTATTTAATTGTTTAACAACATTAGCACAATTAATGAGCCCGATTGCTCCGTTTTTTTCAGATTGGTTATATCAATCACTTACCTTAAAAAAAGAATCAGTTCATCTTTCTAATTTAGTTCAATTTCAGAAAAATTTTCAAGATAAAGATTTAGAAGAGCGAATGGAATTAGCTCAAAAGATATCGTCGATGGTTTTATCTATTAGAAAAAAAGAAAATATAAAAGTTCGCCAACCTCTTCATCGGATTCAAATCCCGATTTTAAATAAATCATATCAACAAAAAATCGAAGCTGTAAAAGATTTGATTTTGGATGAAGTGAATGTTAAAAAAATAGATTTTGTTGATGAAAGTCAAACCCAAATCGTTAAGCAATTAAAACTTAATTTTAGAACTCTTGGTAAAAAATGCGGACAAAATATGAAATTACTTCAATCTTACGCTGCAGAAAATGGAAATAAGATTATTTCAGAAATTGAACAAAATGCAAAATTTATATTGACTTTAAACAATTTTAATATAGAATTAGTCGCTGAAGATATTGAAGTTATTCCTATTGATATTCCAGGTTGGAAAGTAGCTAATAATGGATCGTTAACAGTAGCTTTAGATATAAATATATCTGATGAATTAAGAAATGAAGGATTAGCTCGCGAGCTAGTTAATCGAATTCAAAATTTAAGAAAAGATAGTGGTTTTGAAGTAACAGATAAGATTTTGGTTAAAATTCAGCAAAAAATGGAATTAGATAACGCAATTAAAAACAATTTAAGTTATATTTGTTCTGAAACTTTAGCTACGGATTTTCAAATTGTAAATAATTTAAATCCAGAAAATTCAACAATTATTAAAGTAGATGAATTTATACAAACATTTATTTATATAGAAAATATTAATTAAACAATTTAGATTATGGCTTATAAAATTAAAAATAAAAAAAAGGAAAAAAAAGCTATGCCAGCTTCAAAACCTTTAAAGAAAACAGTTAAATCTGCACCAAAAAAAACCGCAAAATCTGTTGTTAAAATAGCAGTAAAATCTGTCAAAAAAATCAAATCAAATCAGGCTTCTAAAAAAGTCATTAAACCTAAAGCTAAAAAAGCAGTTAAACCTGCTGCTAAAAAAGTACTAAAATCTGTGCGAAAGAAAGTTGTAAAACCTATTTCCAAAAAAGTAGCTAAATCGGCTTCTAAAAAAGTCGTTAAACCTATTGCTAAAAAAGTCGTTAAACCAGTTTCAAAAAAAGCAGCAAAAGTTAAAGTTGCTATAAAATCTGTAACTAAATTAGAAGCTAAGAAGCACATTTTAGAGAAAAAAAATGTTTCTAAAAAAAATAATAGTAAACCTATTGAAGCAATTGCAATAAAAGGTAAAAATGTTAAATCAAAAAAAATTGAATCAAAGAAAAAAGATAAAAATATTGATGATGATGATGTAGAAGTAAAAGACGATTATGAAAAACCAGACGAAGAAGATGTAGTGGTTGAAGGTGGATTAGAAGAGTTAGTATTATTAGATTTAGAAGGAATCAGTACTCCCGAAATAGAAGAAGATGAAGATGGAGTTCCTGAAAAACGAGGCCGAGGTCGTCGTAAAAAAAATCATGGTAAATCAAGTGGGGGAAGTATGGAAGCCTATATTCGTAATAGACCCTTGCAAATTGATCTTAGTAAACCACTTATTAAAAAAGGTTTAGTCGACTCACCAAAGCCATTTATAAATAATAATGATAAACGAACTCGTTATTCTGATAAAGAATTAGCAGAATTTAAAAAATTGATTTTAGAAAAGTTTAAAGAAGCTCAAATAGATTACGATTTGCTAAAACAAACTTTGAGTAATGAGGATAATCATGGTACAGATGACACATCACCCTCATTTAAATTATTAGAAGATGGTAGCGATGTAATGAGCAAAGAAGAAACTGCTCAATTAGCTTCACGACAAGAAAAATATATAATTAATTTAAAAAACGCTTTAATTAGAATAGAAAATAAAGCTTATGGTATTTGCCGAGTTACAGGAAAATTAATACCAAAAGAGCGATTACGTTCAGTGCCTCATGCTACTTTAGGAATTGAAGCAAAAATCAATCAGTCGTCTTAAATAAATCTTTTATTTGATAGATAGTTTTTTTATAATTTCTGATATTCGAACAATTTACTTTTTTTAACAAAATGTTTAAATACTATAAAATCCCACTTTTTACTGTATTTATTGTTTTATTAATTGATCAGTTTATTAAAATTTATATTAAACTAAATTATCCACTAGGCGAGGTAGGTCGGTTAGCAGATTGGTGCATAATTTATTTTACAGAAAATCCAGGAATGGCATTTGGTTTTGAGTTTGGAGGAGAAATTGGAAAATTAGGGTTAAGTATTTTTAGAATCTTAGCTTGTATTGCTGGGGCTATTTATATTCGTTACATTATTAAAAAAGGAGAGCATCCGGGTTTTGTATTTTCGGTATCACTTATTTTAGCTGGTGCTTTTGGTAATATATTGGACAGTGCATTTTACGGTTTATTTTTTGACCGAGGCACGGTATTAAATTTAGATTTTAATGAATACATGCCTTATGATGGCATCGCAAAATTCACATCACAAGGCTATGCCAAATCTATGTTTGGTTGTGTGGTTGATATGTTTTATTTTCCAATGATGAATGGTCACTTTCCAAGTTGGTTTCCAATATGGGGTGGTGAAGAATTTCAATTTTTTAGACCAATTTTTAATTTTGCTGATGCTTCAATCTCAATGGGTGTTTTCATTATAATTTTATTTCAAAAAAAGTTTACTAAAAAAGAAGAATTAATTGAATCAGATTTACCAATAGAAAAAGCCGATTAAACTCAATTAACAGAATATATAAATTGATTTAAACACTATTAATAATTGATTGTTGTAATTGAATGAAGGAAGCAGTTCTATTAATTAACCTTGGCACACCAGATTCATCTGCCCAATCAAAGGTTGCTAAATATTTAATTCAGTTTTTAAATGATAGGCGTGTAATCGATATAAATCCCATACTTCGATTTATTTTAGTTAATTTAATTATTGTTCCTTTCAGAAGTTTTAAATCATCAAAATTATATCAAGCTATTTGGACAAAAGAAGGCTCTCCATTACTAATTAATAGTATTTTATTAAAAGAAAAGCTACAAAGTAAATTAGGAGAAAAATATATTGTTGAATTAGCTATGAGATATCAAAGTCCCAGCATTAAGTCTACTTTAAAAAAAATTAAAGAACAACTTCCATCTAAAATTCACGTGTTGCCTTTATATCCTCAGTATGCAAGTTCTAGCTCTGGTAGCACCATCGAAGAAGTGCTAAATCAAATTAAAAGATGGGAGGTTATTCCAAGTTTAAATATTATTAGTCATTTTTATAACCATCCTGAATTTATAAAAGCATTACTGATTGAAGGAAAAAAATATAATTTAGAAGATTATGATTATGTGATTTTTAGTTACCACGGTTTACCTGAAAGACATATAAGAAAAGGTTCATTAGATTATGGAAATAATTCATGCATTCTTGGAGATTGTTGCAATAAAATTTCTATTAATAATCAATATTGTTATAGAGCTAATTGTTTTCAAACTACCCGACATCTTGTTGAAGCTCTGAATATTAAAGAAGGTAAATACACTACAACTTTTCAAAGTAGATTAGATAATAAGTGGCTTCAACCATTCAGCGATAAAGTAATTGAAGAGATTGCTAAAAAAGGAGTAAAAAATATTTTGGTTTTTTCACCTGCTTTTGTAGCTGATTGTTTAGAAACAATTTATGAAATTGGAGTAGAATACCAAGAGATTTTCAAAGAACATGGAGGTGAAAAGATTACACTTGTTAAAAGTTTAAACGCAAATGACGATTGGGTAAATGCTTTAAATAAAATTGTGTTATCATAATTTAAATGGCTTTATCGTCAGACATTCTTGTATCAAGCGCGTCTCTTAATCCATTACCAACTAGCATAAAAGATAAGACTAACAACATTATGGCAACTCCTGGAATAAAAGCTAAATAAGCTTTGTCCATTAATATATAACCATGATGTGAATTAGTCATTTCCCCCCAAGATGGCACGGGTGGTTGGGCTCCAATTCCTAAGAAACTCAATCCAGCCTCCATTAATATAGCCGATGCAAAATTACTTGCTGCAATAACTACTACTGGACCCATTACATTTGGTAAAATATGTTTGAATATAATTCTTTTATTTTTATAACCCAATGCTCGACCGGCCTCAACATATTCCTTTTCTCTGATACTTAAAATTTGCCCCCTTACAATTCTAGCAACTTCTACCCACATAGTAAGACCCACTGCAACAAAAACTTGCATAACTCCTTTACCAAGAACAAGAGTAATTGCAATAACTAATAAAAGAGTAGGGATACTCCAAACTACATTAATTAGCCACATGATTAAACTATCGATTTTTCCTCTGTAATATCCAGCTATTGAGCCTAAAAATACCCCTATTAAAATTGATATAATTACCGAAATTAATCCAACACCTAAACTAATTCTGGTACCAATAATTAATCTACTTAGTAAATCACGTCCCAATAAATCAGTACCTAAAAAGTATGTTTTTTCTTTTATATTTTTTGAAATTAAGATAGACTGAATTTGTTTAATCGGTTGAGTGATTTTATTGGTTTGATTTATTTTATAGAAACAAAGTGTTTGATTGATAGAATCATAAATTATAGGCTGTTTTTTATCAATATTATAAACAACACTTGCTATATTGAATATATTAAACGAACCATTGTTTGGGCTATTACCAGTATATTCCTCGATAATAATATTTTCATTCTTAAAACGATAATCAAAAAATGTATAATTGATAAACTTATTTTCCTTACCAAATAACATGAGTTTTAAAAAGCCATCACTATTACTAATTTCTTTATGTGAAACAAGTAATAGTTTTGTTTTAAAGCCAGGTTGTTTTATATGAAGTTCAGGCTTTTGATCGTTACAATAAGGCGTTTGATCTGAAGTAATAAGATAACCTAAAATAGATATCGAACAAGAAAAAAAAATCATAATAAGACCAAACATTGCTACTTTATTATGTTTAAATTTTCGCCAAGTTTTAATACTTAGAGATTCTGATTGAAGATTTATTATTTTTTTCTTAAAAATCACTATTTTATTATTTCCATTTAGGTTTTAAAAAAAAGGATAATAAACCTATTATCAAAACGTATAAAGGATATAAAATCATAACAGGTAAACTGAACCAATTTAGATTTTTATTTTTGGTAAAGCTCGATGATAAAAATAACAACAAAATATCAATTATTAATTTTAAAATAACAAATACTAATGCTATAAATTTTAACTTGGGTAATAGATAAATAATTAGTATAAAAATTAACCAGAGTAAATTAACTAAAAAGGTAATTGCCGATAAGAACAAATTAAAGCGATTTGGATTAAATTTAAATTTTGAAGCCCATCGTATTTTTTGTTTTACCAATGTTAAGATTGAATAACAGGGGTAAGTATATACCATAGCACTTGATGATTTTAAGTATTTTATTTTAACATGCCTTATTTTTTTTACATCTTCTAGAAAAAGTACATCATCTCCTGATTCGATGTTAAGATGAGAATTATAACCATAAGTTTTTTCAAATAATGCTTTACGAAATATTAAATTTGCCCCACTGCATAAGAAAGAATAATTAAAATAATTACTTCCACAGGATAATAAGTTTAAAATAGAATTTTCTATGGCTTGAATAGCCCATAGAAAACCAAAATTATTTGAAATATTGACAGGACCAATTATTAAATCTGTTTTTGTGTTTTGATAAAAATCAGAAATAGTTTGAAGCCAGATTTTAGAAATTGTGAAGGTATCTGCATCACGTAAAATTATTAATTCGTTTTTAGTGAATTGCATAGCATTACTTATACTTTGTTTTTTTCCATTTTTTTTTGAGTTAGATATAATCTGATAATCTATATTAGAATTTCGCAAAATACATTCTGATTTTTTGAGAGTATTATCAATACTAGCATCATTAATAAGAATCAATTGAATATTTTGTGATGCATAATTTTGTTGAATAATAGAATTTAAACAAGCTTCGATTGTTTTTTCTTCATTTCGTGCACAAATAATAATACTTACAGAAATTTGATTTTTTTTTTCTTCTGAGCTTAAGTCCTTAGTTTGAAAAAAACCAAAAGCTAACCAAATTAAGATTATTGCATAAACGCTCAATAAAAAAAAAGAAGTTATTATAATAAAACTCATTTTTTTAATCTAGTTAATTTAAAATTAAAATTTTGTTTTACTAAAATTATATATCCAACTATACTGGGTAACACAATATTTAAGAGCCAAAGCATTATTATACTCAGGGCTAAATGAGACGGATTTATGGCGATATCTTTAAAAACAACTAATGCAATAGCAGTTCTAATAGCTGCTTCAATAAAACTAATCATAGGAATAATACTAGTAATTAAAAAGTATAAGCTGATAGAAATAAATATAGATGAATGAAATGCTCCAGGATTTAAAATATAGATTAATAAATTTAGTTGTACGAAAAAAACCATGTAGCGCAATGCTGAAAAAATAATTAGTTTTACAATCGTTCTATTATAAAACTTGTATTTAAAATCTGTAAAAATAAATTTTTTATTTATTTTTCTAGAAAAATAATTGAGAATTGAATTTATTTTTTTTATACAAATTAATAATAAAATTATTATAATAAGACCGCCAGATACTATCGAATAAACTATCCAATTATACTCTAGGTTAAAATCTTTTATTTTAAATGCCAGAGCAGACAATCCTACTAAAATAGTTATTGAAAATTGAAATAGACTATTAATAAAATGTAAAACAGTAATCATTGGGCGATTTTCGGGTTTAAAAAAAAATATTTTTGCTAAAAATTCAGTTGATCGACCTGGTGCCAGATTCCCAATACAAACTCCACTATAAACTGATTTCATAGCAGTAACATAATTTATTTTTTCAATTTGTGAACAAATAATTTGCCATTTGTATGATTCTAAACCCCAATTAATAGGGATAAAAATTACAGCGCTTGTTAAACATACTAAACTTTTTTTAGAACTTAGTATATTAGCAAGTTCTTGAATATTTTCATGAGTTATACCATTCTTTAATCTAATATAAATAAAGGCAAAACTACCAATGCCTATAGCAAGTTTTAATAGCGTTGAAAGTATTTTTTTATGCTGTTTCAAATTAAGTTAAATTTACAGATTATAGTAAAGCGTTTATGTTTAAAGTTTACAAATAAGTTAATTTACTAGACTTAATTTATAGATTTATTAAATTTTATATGACAATAAAAGACAAAATAATTTTGGGTATAGATCCTGGAACCATTTTGATGGGTTATGGGATATTACATATAGATAACAATGATTTAAAGCCTATTGGAATGGGTGTTATTAAATTAGATAAATATGAAGACCATGCGGATAGATTAAAAAAAATTTTTGAAAGGATTATTGGAATAATAGAAGAATTTAACCCAGATGAGTTAGCTATTGAGGCGCCATTTTTTGGAAAAAATGTTCAGTCGATGCTTAAATTAGGTCGAGCTCAAGGTGTTGCAATAGCTGCCGCCTTAAGCAAAAATATACCTTTTACTGAGTATTCACCAAAAAAAATTAAAATGAGTATAACGGGTAATGGAAATGCCAGTAAAGAACAAGTTGCTGCTATGTTACAACACATACTAGGTATAAAAAACGAATCCAAATATTTAGATGCATCTGATGCGATGGGGGCAGCTCTTTGTCATTACTATCAAAATAATAGGAGTGGAGTTAAATCTAAATCTTATTCTGGCTGGAAGGCATTCTTAAATGAAAATCCGAAAAGAAAAGTGTAAAATTATAAAGAATTTAATTAACGTTTTAAAGAATTTATTTTTTTGCATCCTATTAATTGATCGTAATAAGTGCCAAATTTTCGGTGGTAAACATAAATACAATAATCATTTTCTGTATCCCAGAAATTCCCTTCAGTAATAGTTTCGTCGCCACTTTTTTTGTTATCATTACTTAAAACATAAATATAATTATAAAATCCTTGTTTTAAGTAAAGTGTTTTTTCATAGCCCATTTTTTCGTAATTATAATTTAATTTACTTTTTGAATTCATTCTCCAATCTGTAAGTTTCCCTAAAATATAAAAATTTCCATTAGTTTCTGGTTTTGGATAAGGTAAAAAAAAGTCTACATATACATAGTCTGCTTCTAAATCTTGATTACCCTGCGTTTCTCGATTTTTAATTAAAAAGTTCCCATTAAAATCATTGTAATATAAATAAGGTTTTGAAGAACGAATAGGGTCGGAATATAAAACAGCATGATTTTTTAATTGATCATCATTATAAATTTTGCTGACTCTTTCGGTTAAAAATCTTAAGCTACGAATATCAAAAAAACGGAATTCGTTTCCACCATTGAAAGTGCTAGCTTCATCTAATGAATATGTGAGTTGATTTACATTCACAAAGGTAGGTTTAATGTCTGTAACAGCATTATCCCAGCGATTATTTTGAGTGATTATCAATTTTATATCCTTATAAGGATTGTTTAATGCATAATTAGAACTAGTTATGTTAAAGTCCAGATGTTGTTTTTGAAATTGATCGGAGCCTCCAATATTTTGACGAAGATTAGCTAAGATAGAAACCTTATTATCATATACCATAAAACGCCTACTTAAAATGATATTTTTATCACCGTCGTATACATACATCAAATAATTACCACTTTTAGTAAATTGAGTATTTTGTTGTGTTTTTAAATCTGGAAAAATAATAGAATAGTGAGTATACTTTTGAAATGTATTAGAAGCAAAAGAAAAATTTAAGATATTTAAATCGAAAAATCCGTTGAGGTATTCGCTAATCATTAAATCGCTTGGCGTCCAATCTGCATTGCAATGTAAAAATGTGATAGAGTATTGTTTTACATCACCATCAATGTCATCAAAGCTTAATTCGAGCTGTTCGTTGCCATCTAAAGAAATTAATGGTGTTGCATATTCCCAGCTAGTTTCGTAAAATTGAATAGTTTTAATGTTTGGCTTGTAATTAAAATCATCGTAACGCAATACATTATTATTTGAATAATTTTCTTCATTTGGATTAGTTTGGGCCAAAAAACATAATGGAAAAGTTAAAAGAATAATTATTAAAAGTCGAGTCATTTTATCAAAGATAAAGAAACATTTTGGGCTAATATATATAGCCTATTTATCTTTTGTTGAAAAAAAAGTGAATTTACTTTCTTCTTTTTTAAGTAATCTTTGAATGTTTTTACGATGGGTTATAATTAAAATTAAAGCTACAATAATAGAAAATACAGTTAGAATTGGGTTGGTATTGCCTAATATCATATTTAAAATAATAGGAAAACTAAGCCCCGCTGACATAGCTGATAAAGAGACAATTCTGGTTGAAAAGAATACAGCTAAAAAAATTAGTAAAGATAAAGAACAGGCTAAAGGCAGGATACAAATAACAATACCCAAGATGGTTGCAACCCCTTTGCCACCCCTAAAACCATAAAAAATAGGGAAAATATGACCAATTAACACGGCTATTCCTAATCCCAATTGTAAATTTATAAATTCAGCACTTTTAGGATCAAAAGCACTAAAATAGGCTAAGGCTACACAAATACTACCTTTCAGAGTATCTAATAATAATACAGGAACTCCGGCTTTTTTACCTAAAACTCTAAATGTATTTGTAGCTCCAGCATTTCCGCTTCCAAACTCTCTTACATCAATATTGTAAAATGTTTTACCAATCCAAACTGAAGTTGAAAAAGAACCTAATAAATAGGATATGAAAACTAATAATGACTCCAAATGTTAAGGGTATGTTAATCTATTAAATACAAAGTTATAATTTATTTTATATAAAAAAAGCAATTAAACTTTTTTTAAAAAATCTAATTGCTTTAATATCAGTTATTTATAAATTAATAAGCGCCTTTTAATTTTACGCCTTGTTCTAATTTTTGTAATGCAGTAATGTAAGCTGCAATTCTCATGCTAGTTTTATATTTAGCAACATTATTCCAAACGGCTTCAAATGCAATTTCCATTTTAAAATCATGTTTTGTATTAACTTCTTCTTCAGTCCAGTAATAACTCGCTTTATTTTGAACCCATTCGAAGTAACTCACTGTTACTCCGCCACTATTAGCTAATATATCTGGAACACAAATAATATTTTTATCGTTTAAAATGGCATCGGCTTCAGGCATGGTTGGCCCGTTGGCCCCCTCAACAATTAATTTTGCTTGAATTTTATGCGCATTTTTTTCATTAATAACATTTTGAAGAGCAGCAGGAACCAAAACATCACACTTGCAAATCAATAATTCTGAAGATTTAATTTCAGTTGCCCCATTAAATCCTTTCAATATTCGGTTATTTTTTTCGGCATAAGCTATAGCGGCATCAATATCAATTCCCTTTTCATTATAAAAAGAAGCGGTATGATCACCAATTCCAACAATTTTGATTCCTTTTTGAGAAAGTAATCGAGCTGCATTCGAACCTACATTACCAAAACCCTGAACTATCGCAGTTACATTGTTTGGATTTAGGTTCATTTTTTTAAGCGCAGCAAATGTATTAACCATAACTCCTCTTCCTGTTGCAGCATCTCTTCCCAAAGATCCTCCCAAAGCAATTGGTTTACCAGTAATTATGCCGGGGCTATCTTCTCCAGTTACTTTATTAAATTCATCTAAAATCCATGCCATTTCTCTCCCGCTTGTTCCCATATCTGGAGCAGGAATATCTTTATTTACACCAAAAACATCTTTCATCGATTGAGCATAAGCTCGGCTTAATCGTTCTAATTCTCCTACACTCATCGATCTGGGATCACATTTTATTCCTCCTTTAGCACCACCATACGGCAAGTTAGCAACAGCACATTTAAAAGACATCCAAGCTGCCAAAGCCATAACCTCATCGGCATTTACATCCATTGCATAGCGAATACCACCTTTGCTTGGACCTAAATGAGTGCTATGAACAGTACGATACCCTTTAAATACTTGAATTTTGCCATTATCCATTGATACAGGTAAACTAACTTTAATTTGTTTAACTGGACTTCGAAGAACTTCAGAGACTTCAGGACTTAAATTCATCAATTTTGCCGCTTCATCAAGTCGGGCTAAAACCGAATCAAACATGGATACAACAGTTGTATTTGTAGAATTTATTGGAGTGTTTGACATATAGTTATATTAGTTTATTGATATGCGGCGCAAATTTACGTAAAATTATTAATAAGCCCAAGCTATGTTTTTTGTAACATAATAGCTTAAATTTGACAAATAAATTAAAAATTTGGTTTATATTCTGGTTTTATGGACGATTTTTTTAAAATAATCACAGTTTTTGTTGCTTGTATTTTCTTTTTTGTGAAACTAGGAGTACCATCTGCTATTATTTTATTCAAGTATAATTTTGTAAAAGTAATTTTAGTTACCTGCTCTGGGGGTATTACGGGTATTATTTTATTTACCTATTTAAGCGCGTCTTTTTTAAGATGGAGACATAATTATAAATTAAAACGGAATAAAGACCACAAAAAAGTTATTTTTTCAAAATCTGCGCGACGAATAATAAAGATAAAAAATCGATTCGGTTTGGTTGGAATTGCATTTATTACTCCAATTATTTCAACACCTATTGGATCGTTTATTGCTGAAAAGTTTTATAAGGATAAAAAAATTGTTATTTTATATTTAAGTGTATCAGTTATTTTTTGGTCAGTTACCCTTTATTTTTTATTTTATTTTTTTCACGATACTTTAAATGGATGGTTAATTTAAAAAACAAAAAACATTTATTCTTTGATTTAGATGACACTTTATGGGATTTTGAGAAAAATTCTTCTTCAATTTTAAAAGAGATATTTGTTCAATTTGATTTAGAGATTAAATTACAAACTAGTTTTATTAATTTTTATAAAGAGTACAAAGAAATAAATAATCAACTTTGGAATAAATATTATAAAAAAGAAATTGATAAAACGTATTTAAGAAACCATCGTTTTAATGAAGCGTTTAAACGTTTTAATTATTCAAATTATGAAGAGAATTTATTAGTTACTGAGCAATACTTAAATCAATCGCCTAGAGGAAAAATTTTAAAAGAAGGTTGCATAGAAACTTTAGATTATTTAAAAATGCGCTTTAAATTAAATATAATTACAAATGGGTTTAAAGAAGTTCAGAATATAAAAATAGATTCATGTGGATTAAGACCTTACTTTTGTAACATTATTATTAGTGAAGAATATAATTTGACAAAACCAGACAAGCAAATTTTTAGATTTGCCGAAATGCTTTCAAATACAAATTCAGAAGAATGTTTAATGATTGGTGATAATTTAGAAAGTGATATAAAGGGAGCATTAAATGCAGGATGGGAAGCAATTTATATTTCGGATATTAAGTCAAATGACTTTAAAGGACTTCATATTAATAAATTGATAGAGTTAAAGACACTTTTGAGTTAAGAGAATAAAATTAAATAAATCAAACATATAGTACAGAAAACTCTAAAGACTGAATTTTAACTATGATTTATTAAATAAATTAATAAACTTTTTCTCCATTAATATAGGTAGCTAAAACTTTTGTTTTGATAATTTTTTCAAAATTACAGCTCAATAAATCTGTATCTAAAATAATAAAATCGGCCATTTTTCCTTTCTCTAAACTTCCAATTTTTGTTTCTTCAAAATTAGCATAGGCAGCCCAAATTGTCATTCCTTTTAAAGCGTTTTTACGACTTAATGCATTTTCTTTTTGAAATCCTTTATCGGGAAATCCGATACTATCTTGCCTTACCACTGCGGCATAAAATGTTTTAAAGGGAGAAATATCTTCAACTGGAAAATCTGTACCTAAAGCTATACAACCTGCAGCTTTTAATAGGTCATTATAGGCATAGGCTTCTTTAATTCTTATTTTTCCCAATCTTTTTTCCGCCCAATACATATCGCTTGTAGCATGAGTAGGTTGAACAGACGGAATTATGCTGTAGTTATCAAAATATTTTAAATCTGATTTATTTAACACCTGTGCATGTTCAATGCGCCAGCGTTTATTATTTTTAGTTTTTAATGCTAAGGCATATATTTTCAGTGTTTCTCTATTAGCACTATCTCCAATAGCGTGAGTACAAAGCTGAAAATTACTTTTACATAATTTTTGAGCAATCTCATTCATTCGGTAGCTATCATTTAATAAAAAGCCATTCCAATTTGCTTTGTCATTATATGGATGCATTAAGCAAGCCCCTCTGCTTCCTAAAGATCCATCTGCATAAAGTTTAAATCCACCTACGGTTAAACGCTCTGTTTTATAAACACCTTTTTTCAGCCATTTTTCATAGTAAGAAGGATCATCTTGTAACAATGCAAATATTTTTATTTTTAATTTTCCATTTTTTTGTTCTTGATCAATTAATTCAATAGTTTTTTCGCTTACGCCACAATCATGCACTTGAGTTAATCCAAAACTAAAACATTTTTTTTCTATTATTTTATAATATTTTTTAGCCAAACTATCTGAAATTATTGGAATTTTTTTATCAACCAAATCCATTGCATTATCTATCAACATCCCTGTAAGTTTTCCTTCTTTTAATTCAATACTTCCACCTTTTACTTTTGTTTTTGTATTTATTCCAAATAAATCTAAAGCTACCTGATTAACTAAGGCAGCATGACCATCAATACGTTTTAAAAATACAGGTCTTGAAGGAAACAATTTATCTAATTCTTTTTTATTAGGATATTCATTTAGCTCCCAATCATTTTGATCCCAACCTCGAGCATAAATCCAATACATTGGAGCGCTATTACTATAATTTTTTATTTTTTCAAGAATATCTTCATAAGATTTGGTTCCGGTGAGGTCACATTTCCAGAGATCACTTGCATAACCCGTAAAATGACAATGCGCATCAATAAATCCAGGGAAAATAAACTTTCCGTTTAAATTAATTGTTTGCTTAGCTTCGTATTTATTTAAAATAATTTGATTATTATCAATCTCAACAATCTTTCCATTTTTAATAGCCATGGCCTCATAAATGTTAAAAGTTGAGTCAACTGAACATATTTTTGTATGATGAACAATTATATCTACTTTTTCTTTTTTTGGAGAACATGAAAATAGAATTGCAAGAGTGAAAATAAAAGTGTTTTTTAGCATATAATTTTTTTAATAAAGATAGGTTATGCTTAATGAAAAAAATAAATAAATTGCAAAAAAATGGTTTAAAGTTTTTAATGAAAAAAAAAGGATGATTTATTGTTACTTTATAATGATAATGCGCAATATTATAGTCTAAAATTAAAAATCACGAAACTAATGGGCTAGTTAAAGGAAAATATATATTAAGAAATTGGTGACAAGATACTTTTAATCGATTACCAAGTTTAAATTACGGAGTAAAAAAAATTACTGCCGATGAAGAATAAGTTTTTATGGAATATATTCGTCATTTATCTGGAAAGCAAGATTTATTTGTAGGAGAGGTGTTACAAATAAAAAACGGCTTAATAATTTTTTCTCGAGTATATCATGGTTAAAATTTTAATTAAAAAAATATTATATTCACAAATATAAATCGAATATGAAAAATATTATCATCATAATTCTGGCTTTACCAATAGTATTTTATTCTCAACAAAAAATTACATTAGAAGATATTTGGTCTAAATATACTTTTTCTCCTAAATCGCCACAAAGTTTTAATGTAATGAAAGATGGCTTAACTTATTCAGACATTGAAACATCCTCAGATGGGGTTGTTATCTTGTGTAAATACGATTTGAAATCTGGAAAAAAAATAAAAGAAATAGTAAATGCTAATGAGGTAAAGTTTACAGGAAAGTTTTTAGATTTGGTTACCTATCAATTTAGTCCAAATGAAGATAAAATATTGCTTTATGAAAATATGGAAAATGTTTATCGCCGATCGCCTAAAGCAAATTATTATGTATTTGATTTATTAACTAAAATCACTACACAATTAAGTCAGGGTGAAAAACAAATGTTTCCAAAATTTTCACCTGATGGAAAAAAGGTTGCTTTTGTTAAAGAAAATAATTTATATATAAAAAATTTACAAGATAATATAGAGGAGATAATTACAAAAGATGGAGAACCTAATAAAATAAAAAATGGATGGGCAGATTGGGTTTATGAGGAGGAATTTTCTAAAGCTGATTTTTTTAATTGGAATAGTAATAGTCAGTTTTTGGCTTATGTTAAATTTAATGAAGCAAGTGTAAAAGAATTTTCGATAGATTATTATAAAAGTGATTTGTACCCTGAAAATTACACTTTTAAATATCCAAAAGCAGGTGAAGATAATTCAATTGTTAGTGTTCATATCTATAATACAATAGATAAAAAAGAAATCAAAGTAGATATTGGTTTGAATACAGACATTTACATTCCACGTATTCAATTTACAAATAATTCTAACGAGTTATGTATTCAGCGATTAAATCGTCTACAAAATAAATTAGATTATTTATTTACTGATGTAAATAAGGGTAATTCTAAATTAATACTTACCGAGGAAAGTAAAACTTATGTTGATATTACTGATGATTTGAAATTTGTGAGCAATAAAGGTTTTATTATTTCAAGTGAAAAAGATGATTATAATCACTTATACTATTACGATTTAAACGGTAAACTGATTAATCAAATTACAATAGGAAATTGGGATGTAACAGAATTTAAAGGGTTTGATGAATTAACTAATACCTTATATTACGTTTCTACTGAAAATGGTGCTATTAATCGTGATGTATACAGCATTAAATTAGATGGTAAAGATAAAAGAAAGTTATCTAATAAAACTGGGTTTACAGACTTTAATTTTACTAGTGGATTTAAATATTATATATCAAGTTATAGTAACGCGAATACCCCACCAGTATATGAGTTGAATAGTATTAATGGAAAATTAATAAAAGTACTAGAAGCGAACTTAACATTGATAGATAAAATAAAAAGTTATCAATTGTCTACTAAACAATTTTACAAATTTAAAACTCCTGATGGAACTGAGTTAAATGGATGGATAATGAAGCCTACTAATTTCGATTCTACAAAAAAATATCCAGTATATATGTATGCATATGGAGGACCAGGAAGCAATGTTTGTAATAATTCTTGGGCTTATTCAGAATATTTTTGGCATCAATTATTAACCCAGCAGGGGTATATTGTTTCTTGTGTAGACGGTCGAGGAACTATGGGGCGAGGAAGAAAATTTAAACATTGTACCTATTTACAATTAGGAAATTTAGAAATACAAGATCAAATTTCGTCAGCAAAATATTTAGGTAATTTACCTTATGTTGATAAAACGAGAATAGGATTTCAGGGTTGGAGTTATGGTGGCTATATGGCAGCCTTGATGATATCAAAGGGTGCTGATGTGATAAAATCCGCTATATCTGTTGCTCCTGTTACAAATTGGAAATATTATGATAATATTTATACCGAACGTTTTTTGAGAAAACCACAGGATAATAAAGTTGGCTATGAAGAAAATTCGCCCTCTAATTATACAAAATTAATAAAAGGAAATTATTTACTTATTCACGGAAGTGGTGATGACAATGTTCACTTTCAAAATAGCATGGAGCTGGCTACATCATTAGTGAAAAATAATATAGCTTTTGATTTTATGGTTTATCCAAATAAAAATCATGGTATTAGTGGAGGATTAACTCGATTACATCTCTACACTAAAATGCTTAAATTTATTAAAGAGAATTTATAAGTACAGAAAACTATGTCAAAAAAAAAATTAGTGGTTTTTACTGGCTCTGGTATTAGTGCCGAAAGTGGTATTAAAACATTTAGAGATGCTGGGGGCCTATGGGAAAACTATAAAATTGAAGATGTAGCAACTCCAGAAGCTTGGGAAAAAAATCAAAATTTGGTTAATGAATTTTATAATGAAAGACGAAAACAAGTAATTGAAGCAAGCCCAAATAAAGCCCATTATTTTATTGCCGACTTAGAATCAAAATTTAATGTAAATGTTGTTACCCAAAATGTAGATGATTTTCATGAACGAGCAGGTAGTAAAAATGTATTACATCTTCATGGAGAAATAATGAAAGTAAGAAGTGAAATTGACCCTGATTTAATTTATCCTATAACAAATTCGGAATTAAAAATTGGCGATTTTTGTGAAAAAGGAAGCCAGCTAAGGCCTCATATTGTTTGGTTTGGCGAATTAGTTACATTAATGGATAAAGCAAATTATTTAGCTGCTCAAGCTGATTTTTTTATTATAATAGGTACTTCTTTAAATGTTTATCCTGCAGCAGGAATTTTAAATTTTGTTTCACAACAAGTACCAAAGTGGTTAATCGATCCAAGTGAATTTCAACTTGATTATATAAAATCGTTAACCCATATTAAATCAACTGCAGTAGGTGGCTTGAATCAACTAAACGAACAGTTGAAATTGTATTATTAAAGAGAAAAACTATAATTTCCCAGGGCACTTTTTACAACGATTACCTTTTTTAAATTTACGGCAACATTCTTTTTTCTTTTTGTATAATCCTATGAAACAATTTATTGAACAATTGTTTTGAAAAAATAAATTTATTTCATTTTTTTTATGAATCACAGTTTAAAATTAATTCAGAACATTTGTTTTTTTAATACCTTAAAAAGGGTAATTTTCATTTTCAAACTAAATGCCTTTTTATTTGTTTTTGTATCATGCAATTTGAATCGATAAAAACTTGGCTGCCAAGTATAAATGAACCTTTAATTATTTCTGGCCCTTGTGGAGCTGAGAGTTTAGAACAGCTTTTGAAAACAGCTCAGCAGTTAAAAGAGATTAATAAAGTATCTTTATTTAGAGCTGGTGTTTGGAAGCCAAGAACTCGTCCGAACTCATTTGAGGGTAAAGGTGAATTGGCTTTGCAATGGTTAACTGAAGTGAAAAAACAATTTGGATTTAAAATTACAGTGGAAGTGGCGAACGCTCAACACACCGAAATGGCTTTAAAGTATGGAGTTGATGTTCTTTGGATAGGCGCCAGAACATCGGTAAACCCTTTTAGTGTTCAAGAAATTGCAGATGCACTAAAAGGTATAAATGTTCCAGTTATGATAAAAAACCCTATTCATGCTGATTTACAATTATGGATTGGAGCCATAGAACGCATTTATAATTCTGGTATTTCAAAAATAGCTGCTATTCATCGTGGTTTTCATTACTACGGAAAAACAAAATATCGTAACAAGCCCTTTTGGCAAATCCCAATAGAACTTAGAACTTTGTTTCCTGATTTGCCAATTATTTGTGATTCAAGTCATATTAGCGGTAATAAAGAGTTAATTTCATCTGTATCACAAAAAGCACTTGATTTAGGTATGAATGGCTTAATGATTGAAACTCATTATAACCCAGAGCTAGCATTAAGTGACGCAAGTCAGCAATTTACTCCAAGACAACTTAATCATCTTCTTTCTAAATTGGTTTTAAGAAACCATTTGTCCGATGATGAATTAATAACTAATAAATTGACTGATTTTAGAAAAATTATTGATGAAATAGACGATGAATTATTGAATATTTTGAAAAAGAGAATGCAAATAATTGAGAAAATTGCTGTGCATAAAAAAGAACAAAATATAACAATTTTTCAATTAGGGCGTTGGCAAGAGATTTTGAGAACGAGGATGCAGTGGGCAGATAAAATTGGAGTATCAAGACAACATATCGAAAAAATTTGTATCTTACTTCACGAAGAAAGTATAAGATTACAAAATAAATTAATGAACGAATAATTTTTAAATTTTATGCCTCATTAATTCCCATAAAACAATACCAATACTAACCGAAATATTTAAAGAATGTTTTGTTCCTGTCTGAGGTATTTCTATTACCCCTTCGCAATGATTAATAACTTCTTGATCTACACCATATATTTCGTTGCCAAATATGATTGCAATTTTTTTATATGTGCTTTTAAATGAGTTTAATTTAATACTGTTTTGGGCTTGTTCAATCGCAAAAGTTTTAAACCCCAGCTGTTTTAATTTAGAAATAGCATCTAATGTGTTTTGAAAATAAGACCACTTTACCGAAGATGATGCACCTAAAGCGGTTTTTTCTATTTCTTTGTTCGGAGGAGTACCAGTTAATCCGCAAAGTATAATTTCTTCAATTAAAAAAGCATCTGCGGTCCGAAAAGCTGAGCCCACATTATTTAAACTTCTTACATTATCAAGAACAACAATAATGGGTTGTTTATTTGCACTTTTAAATTCGTTAATGCTCAATCGACTCAGGGCCTCGTTCTTTAATTTTTCATTCATAATCAGCATTTTTAAACTCAATAAAAATAGCTACATTTATACTTTAAATAACTGTTTATTTATTTGTGAAGTTAAGTAAAGAATTTAAAATAGGAATTATTGTTGTCCTAACAATTATTGGTTTTGTATGGGGAATTAGTTTCCTAAAAGGGTCCGACCTATTTTCTCGCAAATATTATCTATACGCAGTATATTCCAAAATAGATAATTTGACTACCGCTAATTCATTATTAATAAAAGGCTATAAAGTTGGCAACATAAATAATATTTCTCTTATAAATATTGGTGGTGAAGTTAAAGTTTTGGTTAAGTTTTTGTTAAAAGAAGATATTAAGATTCCTAAAAATTCAATAGCAAGATTAGTTTCTTCAGATTTATTAGGATCAAAAGCTGTGGAAATAATTTTAAGCGATAAAACCGAATTTGTTGAAAATGGAGATACTTTAATTTCGGCAACAGAGCAAGGTATAAAAGAGTCATTTAATAAACAATTAGCACCACTTCAGGCAAAAGCAGAAAGTTTGATTGGAAGTATAGATAGTGTGATGTCGGTTGCCAAGCTAATGCTAAATGCAGATGCCCGAAAAAATATTGATCAATCATTTCTTAGTTTTAGAAATGCTATTTTAACATTAGAAAAAACAGCTAACAAACTAGATAATTTAATTGCTTCAGAAAAACCGAAAATTTCAATTATTTTAAATAATCTAAGTTCTATCTTGTCCAATCTAAGTAAAAGTGAATCAAAGATTAACTCTATTTTAGCTAATATGAATAATATCACCGATTCGCTTTCAAAGTCTCAATTAAAAGCAGCTATTTCAAACGCAGATAAATCAGTAAAAGAATTAAATATATTACTAAATAAAATAAATCAAGGACAGGGTACTTTAGGTAAATTAGTTAAAAACGATTCTCTTTATACTAATCTTAATAAATCTGCCGAAGACTTAGATAAGTTTTTAAAAGATATTAAAGCAAATCCAAAGCGTTATATTGATTTTTCTATTTTTGGAAAAAAAGATAAAACTCAAATCAAAAATTAATATGTTTAGTTCAATCGTTTTTTGTATTCTTTTAATTGGTGCCATTACTTTTTTTTATATAAACACCAAAAAAATAAGACGAAATATTTTAATCGGAAAAGATATTAGTATCAATGATAAAAAATCTGAACGTATAAAATTAATGATTTTATTGGCTTTAGGTCAAAGAAAAATGTTTTCTCGCCCTGTAAGTGCTGCTATGCATATTTTAGTATACGTAGGTTTTATATTGATTAATATCGAAGTGGTAGAAATGTTTGTTGATGGTATTTTTAATACACACCGTTCTTTTTATGCATTAGGTAAATTTTATAATTTCTTAATAGGATTTTTTGAAATTTTAGCTCTTGGTGTATTTATTGGTGTAGTTATTTTTTGGTTGAGAAGAAATGTTTTAAAGATTAAACGATTTATGAATGCTGAATTAAATGGTTGGCCCAGATTAGATGCTAATGTAATTCTGATTGCAGAAATGATTTTGATGACAGCATTAGTTTTAATGAATGCAGCCGATCAAAATTTACAATTAAAACATCATCCAAATTATCATTCTGCAGGAAGTTTTCCTATAAGTCAATTCTTTGTTCCTATGCTAAGTAGTTTTTCTCTATCCAATCTAATTTTAATCGAACGTTTTTTTTGGTGGTTTCATATTTTAGGTATTCTTGCTTTCTTAAATTATTTACCTTACTCAAAACATTTACATATTATTTTAGCTTTCCCAAATACATATTTTTCTAACTTAAAATTAAAAGGAGAATTCACAACATTAGATTCTGTTACCGACGTTGTTGCACCAAATTTCAACCCTTCTTATCAGCCAAAAACAAATCTAAATAATCCTTCGCGTTTTGGTGTAAAGGATGTACAGGATTTAAATTGGAAAAATTTAATGGATGCATATACTTGCACCGAATGTGGAAGATGTACATCGGCCTGCCCTCAGAGTATAACAGGTAAATCACTCTCGCCTCGAAAAATAATGATGGATACCAGAGACAGAATGGTGGAGGTTGGAAAAAACATGGATGCAAACAAAGGAATATTTATAGATGATGGTAAATCTTTATTAGGTGATTATATAAAAACAGAAGAAATATGGGCCTGTAATACTTGTAATGCATGTGTAGAAGAATGTCCAATTAATATTAATCCCTTAGAAATAATAATGGAAGTTCGCCGATATCTGGTGATGGAAGAAAGTCAAAGTCCAACTGAATTAAACGGAATGTATAGTAATATAGAAAATAACTCAGCACCGTGGCAATTTGCTCAAGCCGACAGAGCTAATTGGGTAAATGATACAAATTAAATAAAAAATTGATGAGTAACACAGTAATAAAAGTTTCAACTATGTCAGACATGATTGCCAAAGGAGAAATACCGGAAATTTTATTTTGGGTAGGATGTAGCGGTAGTTTTGATGATAGAGCAAAAAAAATTACTAAAGCAATCGTTCGCATTTTAAATCATGTTAATATTAAATTTGCAATTTTAGGAACCGAAGAAGGATGTTCGGGAGATCCAGCTAAAAGATCAGGTAATGAGTTTTTATTTCAAATGCAAGCCATGCAAAATATTTCTATTTTAAATGGTTACGAAATAAAAAAAATTGTAACTGGTTGTCCACATTGTTTCAATACTATAAAAAATGAATACCCAGCCTTAGGAGGAAATTATGAAGTTATTCATCATACACAATTAGTTCAACAATTAATTGATCAAGGTAAATTAAAGGTTCAAGACGGAGAATTTAAAGGGAAGAAAATAGTTTTTCATGATCCATGTTATTTAGGTAGAGGAAATAATGTTTATGAAGCCCCAAGAAAGGTAATAGAGAGTTTAGATACAAAATTAGTTGAAATGAAACGTAGTCGATCTAAAGGTTTATGTTGTGGCGCTGGTGGAGCTCAAATGTTTAAAGAAGCTGAAAATGGAAATAAAGAAGTTAATATTGAACGAACTGAAGAAGCATTAGAACTAAAGCCTGATGTAATTGCTGTTGCTTGTCCATTTTGTAATACTATGATGACTGATGGTGTAAAAAATTTTAATAAAGAAGGTCAAACTAAAGTACTTGATGTGGCGGAATTAATTGCTAATGCCAATGATTTATAAGATAAATATTTCGTGAAAAAAAATTATAAAAATATTTTTTATAAAATATTTATTTTATTTTATACTATTATTTTTATTATTGGCTGCCAAACAAATTCATCAGATAAAGAAGATCTCGATAAAGAAAATAAAAAAGCTGATAGTATAAGTATAAAATTAAATTCTTCCGAATTAAAAGAGATAAATAAACAGCTTTTAGAAAATCCAAATCAACCCGAACTATATAATAAAAGAGCTTTAGTGTATTTAAATATAAAATACATAAACGAAGCAATAAATGATGCTAAGCGAGCAATTAAACTAGACAGTACTCAATCAATTTTTTATCTCACTTTAGTTGATGTTTATTTTTCTCAAAACAATACTCGTTTGGCAAAAGAATTATTAGAAATTATCGAAAAAAAATTCCCAGAAAATACGGAATGCTTATTAAAATTATCTGAATTATATTTTCTTGTTCAGAAATATCAAAAAGGTCTAGATTACATTAACAAAGCATTAAGAATAGATGAGAATTTAGCAAAAGCATATTTTTTAAAAGGATCTATTTATAGAGAAAGTGGCGATACATCAAAAGCAATATCTAGTTTGGAAACAGCTATTGAACAAGATAATAAATTTGAAGATGCATTTTATGATTTAGGATTAATATACGCATCAAGGAAAAATCTTATTGCATTTGATTATTATAATAATGTAATAAAACTTAATCCTTACAACCAAAACGTGAAATATGCACGTGCAAAATTATTACAAGATTTAGGAGAAATTGATGAGGCGATATTAGAATATAAAAATTGCTTAAAAACAAATATTAATTGCCAAAATTGTTACTATAATTTAGGCGCTATTTATCTTGAACTAAAAAAAGACAATAAAAAAGCTATAGAGTTTTTAACTAAAGCTATCGAATTAAATCCAAGCTACCTGGAAGCTTATTTTGCCAGAGGATACGCTTATTCATTGTTAAAACAAAAGGAAAGTGCAAAAGCAGATTATAATATGTGTTTAAAAATTCAGCCAAATTATGAGCTAGCTGTTCAAGCATTAAATAGTTTTTGATAGTATATTTAAATAGCTTAATTCAATCTGAATTCTTTTATTTAACGTTATTTATTTCTCATTAAATCTAATTTCATTAGTTTTACTTTTTATTTGTATTTTAATATGTTCGATTCAGTAAAAAAAATATTTTTGCCCCAAAAGTCTTATGTTATTTTCGTCATTATTTTAATTATAAATTTTTCGAATAATTCTTTTGCACAGGTATTCTTTTCAAATGAAACAGATTATTTAAAAATAAAAAAGGAAAATAATAATTTACTTACTCATTTTTCAGATTACTACCCAGATACTAGTTTAATAGAATTAAGTAATTTTTCTCCTCGTAATTTTATGGGTAATATTGGTTTACCCTCCCCAAATTATATAATTAATTACGGCACTAGCGAAATTGGTTTTAAATTATATCAACAACCTTATTCTAATGATTTGTTTAATCAAAATCAAGTTACATATTACAAAACAAAAGGGCCCTATGCAAGTTTAACAGGAATAGCAGGAGTTAAGGAGTTACAAATCTTTAGATTACTTTTTGCGCAAACCTTTCAAAATAGATTAAATGTAGGTTTAAAATTTAATCGATACAGTTCTCAGGGTTTTTATTTAAACCAACAAACCTATGTAAACAATATTTTTTTTACTACTAATTTTACTTCTCTTAGCGAACGATTTGGATTTTATAGCTTCATTTTAAATAACTCAAATAAAAATCAAGAAAACGGAGGCATTAAAAACGAAACATTAGACGATTCAACTCTTCAAATAGATAAAAAACTATTGACTGTAAAATTATCTGCCGCTACACGAAATAATCAAGAAACTCAGCTTATGTTTAACCCTTGGTTTAGAATAAATAAAACAAAAGACTCAATTTTTGGTCATAATCATTTTATTCAACTAAAATCAAAAAGGGTATTGTGTAATTATAAATATAGAGATAGAAATGCAAAAGCTGATACATATTATAATTTTTTTAATATAGATAGTAACTCTACCTCCGATAGTTCAAATGTGAAACAATGGATTAATGATGTTTTATATGTTTTTGAAAATATATCAAAAACTAAATATATTTCTCTTGGATATCGAAATGAACTAAATCAAATATGGCAAGAAAAAGATAGTGTTTTAACAAATCATTCTATTTTTGGAGGATTTTCTATTTTTAATAATAATTTTAAAAATGACACTGAAAAAAAATTATTTTCATCTTTTAAATCTATAGCCAATATTGATTATATTTTTTCTGGGCCAAATATTGGGAATTATAAAGTTGAACACAATTCTGAAGTAATTATAAATACGAAAAATAAACAAAAATTATTTTTTAATACACTATACGAAAATCGTAACCCTGACTATATTTATAACAACTGGATAAGTAATCATTTTTATTGGGAAAACAATAAGTTTATATCTCAGCGTCAATTTCAAGCTCACATAGGAATTGAAGGAGGAAAGCTGATTAACGGTAATTTATTTTATCAAACTTTTAATCATTTTTTATACTTTGATAGTTCAGCAAAACCTCAACAATATCATGCCATAATTCAAAACTTAGGAATCTCTTTAACCCTTTCAAAAATATTTTTTCAGCATTTAGGAATTGTGATTAATTATGTTTATCAAAAATCTTCCGAACAGGAATTTGTTCGTATGCCTAATAATATTAGTACACTAAATCTATTTTATTCTGGTAATTTTTTTCGTAATAATCTACAGTTAAAATTTGGATCTCAATTACAGTCATACCAGTCATTTTCAGCCTTAGGATATATGCCCTCTACTCAGGTATTCTATTTACAGAATCAATCTTTTAAAACACAATCCTATCCGTTTTTAGATGTCTATTTAAATGCTAGAATTCATCCCGTTTCTTTTTTCTTAAAAGTAGAAAATGTTTTACAGGGATTAGTAGGAAATAATTATTCTTTTGTTAAAGGATATTTTCAAACTGATAGAGCTTTCAGATTTGGAATTACTTGGATGTTTTTTGATTAATAAATAATTACTCGTGGTGGTATTTTTCTCCTTTTAGAATTGTAAAAGCCCTGTATAATTGTTCTAAAAAAAACAATCTAATCATTTGATGAGAAAATGTCATTTTTGATAAAGATAATTTATAATCAGCACGGGCGAAAAGTATAGCATCAAAGCCAAAAGGCCCTCCAATTAAAAAGATTATCCGTTTTGTCGATCTATTTTGTTTTTTAAAAATAAAATCAGAAAATTCAATTGAATTCATTTCTTTTCCATTTTCGTCAAGTAAAATTAAAAAATCATCATTTTGTATTTGTTGGAGTATAAGTTTAGCTTCTTCTAATTTTTGTTCTTGAACACTACGCTTTCTTATATTTTTTGATATTTGAATTGTATTTATATCAAAGCTTGAATAGTTTTTTATTCGTTTAGTATATAGCTCTATTCCTTCGCTTAAATAACTATTTTGTATTTTATCTATTTGAAGTAGTAAGATTTTCATGATTTTTAAATGCTGAAAAGTATTAAATTTATAGCTAATTTAAAATTAATGATTATTTTAATGTTGAAATTTAAAATTATTCCTAATCTTAGTACCAAAATGTAATGATTGATTTTATTAAACAGCACCATTCTATTTTTAATTTAAAATATTTTGTTTTACAAGCATTAAAGGAAGATATTGGAGATGGTGACCATACCTCACTTGCTACTATTCACAAAACAAAAAATGGTAAGATGCAGCTTTTAGTAAAAGAAAATGGAATCATCGCTGGTGTATTTGCAGCTCAGAATATCTTTAAACTAATTGATAAAAATATAAAACTATCCATGTATATTCATGACGGAGAAATGGTTATGAAGGGCGACATTGTTTTTATAGTTGAAGGAAATATTCAAAAATTACTTACAGCAGAAAGATTAATTTTAAATATAATGCAACGTATGAGTGGTATTGCAACAAAAACCTTTTTTTTAAAAAATTTATGTAAAGGAACAAAAGCACTCTTGCTTGATACCCGTAAAACTACACCTGGCTTTAGATTTTTTGAAAAGTGGGCTGTGTTAATAGGTGGTGGAATTAATCATAGGTTTGGCTTATTTGATAAAATTTTGATTAAAGATAACCACATAGATTTTGCTGGTGGTATTATTCAAGCCATTGATAAAGTAAAAAAGTATCTTAATGAAAATAAAAAAAAATTAGATATAGAAATTGAGGTTCGAACATTAGATGATATAAAAAAAGTTATTACTCACGGTGGTATTCAGAGAATAATGCTAGATAATTTTTCTATAATTCAAACCAAGCAAGCTGTTAAATTGATTAATGGATTATATGAAGTTGAATCTTCTGGAGGTATCTCTGAAAAAAATATTAATTTATATGCAAGATGTGGAGTTGATTATATTTCTGTTGGCTCATTAACGCATAATATAAAAAGTTTAGACTTAAGTTTAAAAGCTATTAAATAATATTTTATTTATTTTCTCCAATAGCTTTTCTTAAATATTCTAAAAATGGATACATTAATTTAAACGAATCTAATATTTTAGATAAACCTTCTTTTTTAAAGATAATTTTATCTTCAAATTTTCGGCTTACAATAAAATGTCTGTTTTTTAAAATATTAGAATGGGGATGATCTTTATCAAATCCTTTTGGAGGATTTTTTAATTTATCTTCTTCATTCAATCCATTAAATTCTTTTTTAAAGCTAGCCGATTTTAAAACTTTTATAAGTGGAACAGGATTATAATCGATTTCTTGCCTAATAGCTTTTAAGATATCTGGCAACGGCATATAAATTCCGCCAGCTAAAAAACATGCATTTGGTTCGAAATGAAAGTAGTAACCTGGAATATTTGAATTTTTTCCCCCTGGATTAATGCTAGCACTCATATTATTCTTGTAGGGTGTTTTGTCCTTTGAAAAACGAACGTCTTTATAAATTCTAAACGTACAATCTTTTGGAGTTAAATCTAAGGATACTTTCTTATCAAATTTATTAATACCTTTTATTAGTTCTATCACAAAATCGTCAAATATTTCTTTCGATGCCAAGTATTCATTTTTATTTGCATCAAACCATTCTCTATTATTATTATTATTTAATTTTTTTAAAAACTGATGAGTATTTTCCATAATTAATTAGCGATGGAATCAGATATTTTTTTTAAAAATTTAAAATTCGAAAAAAACTGTTTTGAAATTATTCTGATTACAGTATATAATGGAAGAGCTAGAACCATTCCAATTATACCTCCAAGCGTTGCAGCCATTAAAGTGACAATAAAAATTTCTAATGGGTGAGCTTTTACAGAATTAGAAAAAAGATAGGGCTGCAGAATTAAAGCATCACTTAAATTTATGATTAATAATGTAAAAAATATAGTTTGTATTGTTGGACCAATAGATTCATAGCTTCCAATACTAATGCAGTTACTCACTCCCAAACAAATCGCAATAATCATAGTAATTACCGAGCCGATAAATGGAATTATATTCAAAATTCCTGCACAAAATGCAATTAATAATGCGTTTTTAATACCAAATATGGTCAAGAAAAACATTGCCGTTCCTCCAACAATAAACATATCAATTATCAAACTTATAAAGTAATTACTTAGCATTTTTTTACTCAATTTTAAAACCTCACGAATAGATTTTTCATTTTTAGTTGGAAAAATTGATAATATATTTTCTCTAATTAGATCTATATCTTTTAATAAAAAAAAACTAATAAATAAAGTGCATAAAGCCCCCCCTAAAAAAGAACCAAAATATTTAAATGTATTTTTTAAAATATCAGCAAAATTTGATGTATTAAGCAATTGAGTTAATTTTTTTGATATGCTATTTTTCAAATCTTCTTCACTTCCTACTTTAAGAAACGCCTGTTTTATATTAGGAAATTGATTTAAAATATTATTTAATACATCATAAAATTTTAATTCAGATAAAAATGTAACTTCTTTAATTAGCGGAGGAATTATAAAAAAAAACACACCTATAAATATAATAAATATTAAGCTAAGACTTATAAAAGCAGAAAGTGTATTCGATAGTTTTTTTCCAAAAAGTTTAATAATATTTAGTTTTTGTTTGATCGGATATCCAAGTAGAAAAACTAAAAACGAAATAGTTATATAAATTAATATTTTAAAAAATAAAAAGCTTATTAAAATAACTGATGTTATTCCTAAAATTTTTAAGATATTTGATTTTATATTCAACCAAACAAATATAAGTTTTATTATTAAATTTAATCGCTTGATTAATAAATTTACAAATAAATTATTTGTTTTATTTATATTTTTTTCATCATGTATAACACAAAAAGACGTCTTAAATCAATCTGTTAAAATAAATTTTAATAATGAAAATGATTTGCTTGAAGTAAATGCAGTAGCTTTTCATTTAAATGATTCAATAACAAATATTTTTCTCGAAATAAAAAAAAATAATTTATTATATAAACGAACTGATACCGGTTTGTTATTTTATGCAGAATTAAATATTAAGTATAAATTATTTATTGATGCTAATCAAAAAAAGTCAATTGAAGCGGATTCTTATTTAATAGTTGATCGAGCTGACAATTTTGGATTAGGTAAAGCAATTTTTACCAATTTCAAAGTAAAAACACCTCCACATCAAAATTATAATTTACAATTAGAAGTGATAGATATTAATAAAAAAAATAAATATCAGAATAAATTACTAATTGATAGAATTAGCACACATAGTAAGCAGAATTTTTTATTAACTACACGTAATCAGATTTTATATAAAACGAATCTTTTACCATTCGATACAATTAATATCAAATTTTATAATCCCACAGTTAACACGATATACGTTGATTGTTTTAATAAAGTTTTTGATCAAGCTATTCCTCCATTTTCAATAAAAGAATCAGATGAATTAAAATATAAACCTGATAGTTCATTTCAAAGGGTATTAGATTATTCAGAAATTCAATTAATTATGCCTAGTTGTGGGTTTTTACAAGTAAAATTTAATAAAGATAATAATGATGGATTAAGTTTGTACGTATATGATAGAACTTTTCCTGGAATTGCTAATACCGAAGAAATGATAAATTGCACCCGCTATATCATGAATAAAGAAGAGTTTGATAGATGTAAAAATTCAATTGAAAAAAAAACATCTATAGATAATTTTTGGTTATCAATAGCTGGGAGTAATGAAAGAGCAAGTGAATTAATCAAACTTTATTATGGTAGAGTGATTGAGGCTAATAAATATTATACAAGCTATACTCAAGGATGGAAAACAGATAGAGGCATGATTTATATTGTTTTTGGGCAACCATCAGCAATTTATAAAAATAAAAAAGACGAGATTTGGGTTTATGGTGATGTCTCTAATCCTGAAAAATTGCGTTTTATTTTTAATAAAACTGATAATCCTTTTAGTGATAACGATTATATTTTAGAGCGCACTGTTTTTTATAAACTTGCTTGGCAAAATGCTATAGATTTTTGGAAACAAGGTATAGTTTATAAAGATTTGAGAAGTCGTTAAAATTTTAAAAAATATATCCTTCATCATCTTGAAGGTTATTTTTTGTAGAAAATTGAACTGCTAATTCATCACATCTATTATTTTCAAGATTATCTGAGTGCCCTTTTACCCATATTAATTCGTGTTTTTTTTCATCGTAACATTTCAATAGCCTTTGCCATAAATCAGGATTAGCTTTATTTTTAAATCCATTTTTTTGCCATCTAAAAACCCATTTTAAATTGATAGAATTAATTACATATTTACTATCAGAATAAATTTTAACCAATAAATTTTTTTGAGTAATACTTTCTAAACCAATAATTACAGCCATTAGTTCCATCCGGTTATTAGTTGTATGTTTAAACCCTCCACTAATCTCTTTACGAAATTTTTTATACTTTAAAACTATTCCATAACCACCGGGTCCTGGATTACCTCTTGCAGCCCCATCTGTATATATTTCAATAAATGTATCCATAAATTATGAGTCTTAATATATACTTTTTATCGGATATAATTAAGTATTTAATCTTGATTTTTTGTTTAATTATATTTTGTAAAAGTTTAAATTTTAATTACATTCGTGACACAAAAAAAATACAAAATGTCGGTATTAATTAATAAAAATTCAAAAGTAATAGTTCAAGGGTTTACAGGAGGAGAAGGTACTTTTCATGCTACGCAAATGATTGAATATGGAACAAATATAGTTGGAGGTGTTACACCAGGTAAAGGTGGTTCCATGCATCTAGAAAGGCCAGTATTTAATACTGTGACTGAAGCTGTTCAAAAAGCAGCCGCTGATGTTTCTATTATTTTTGTACCTGCTTCTTTTGCGGCAGATGCTATTATGGAAGCTGCGGATGCAGGAATTAAAGTTATTGTTTGCATAACTGAAGGCATCCCAGTAAAAGATATGATTATTGTTAAAGAATATTTGAAAGATAAAAATTGCCGTTTGATTGGACCAAATTGTCCTGGTGTAATTTCTGCTGGTGAGGCGAAAGTTGGAATTATGCCTGGTTTTGTATTTAAAAAAGGTAAAATTGGAATCGTTTCGAAAAGTGGTACTTTAACTTATGAAGCAGCCGATCAAATTGTGAAAGCTGGCTTAGGTGTTTCAACTGCAATCGGAATTGGTGGAGACCCAATTATTGGTACTCCCACAAAAGATGCTATTGAATTATTAATGAACGACCCTGATACAGATGCTATCGTTATGATTGGAGAAATTGGAGGGAATTATGAAGCTGAAGCGGCACGTTGGGTTAAAACAAACGGAAATAAAAAACATGTTGTAGGATTTATTGCTGGTCAAACTGCTCCAAAAGGAAGAACTATGGGACATGCAGGCGCAATAGTTGGTGGCGCTGAGGATACAGCTCAGGCAAAAATGAAAATTATGAGAGAATGCGGTATTATAGTTTGCGAAAGCCCTGCAGATATAGGTAAAACTATGGCTAAAATTTTTAAAAATTAAATCATAATCTATTTAATTAATCATTAATTCAATCAAATCATCATAAAATTATCTGGTAATTTGTTATGATGATTTTTTTTGAACCATTTTATGATTTTAATTTGATATTATTTAATTTGTTTTATGTTTTTAAGATAATGTCCATAATTTTTCTGATAACAAAAAAAATAATTTATAAAAAAACTTATTATTTCTATTTTACTTTTATCTGCAGAAATAAATACTCAAAACAAATTTCAAACTGAAACTAATGGGGCTTAAGAATTAAGAGGCCTATTAAATACCTCTGATGCTTATTTTTTATCAGTCGATTACTCTTCAGTTGCCGAATTTAAATCAGGTATTGGTGAATAGGTAAATTTTTATCCCTCAGAATTTAAAAATTTAAATACAAATTCTATTTAAAAGGATTTAAAGTTTTTTTGAAACTAATGGTTCCATCTGTTAGTTTATAAGGAAAAATTACAAATACAGCTTTGTTTAGATCAATTATGCTCGATAATTCTGAGGTTAAATTATTTATTTCTTTTCTTGAAATGCATGTTGGTCGAAAAGTTGGAAAAGCAGATAAAAAAAATCCCAAAAAGTATGAAACTACAATTAAATTTAAAGAAATGATTTTTACTTATGCGACTCGAGGAAAATCTGAAAGAGTAAAAATGTGTACCAGAAATTATTGTGTAACTGGGAGAGAAAATGGTGATATATTTATTGAGTTTTGGACAGAATATCAAGTTGAAAAAGTAGCTGATTTAATTTTAGTTCTTAACAAAATAATTTAATTTGAAAGATAAAATCAGTCTTTTTATTTTATAATTAAAACCGAAAACTCCCAAAGTATTTTTAGGGATTTTTATTTTTGATTATTGATAATTTAACACTTGACTATATTCAATATATAGTTTCTGAAACGATTATTAGATTTGAAATTTTAAACTAATAATGAATTAAAAAAATAAAAAACCGCAAAAACTTATCAATAAAGAGTTTGCGGTTTTTATAGTGCGGATGAAGGGACTCGAACCCCCACGCCGTGAAGCGCCAGATCCTAAGTCTGGTGCGGCTGCCAATTACGCCACATCCGCAATTATATTATCAAAGTTACAACTAATTTACAAGTTTTCAAATAATACTATTTTAAAAACAATTAATAAATTGTTTAGCGCTGATTTATTATTTTACTTTCAGGGGGCAACACTTGTTAACGGAGCTATACCTAATAATTGTGGAGTAATCATGGGTAGTACTTTTTTTACTTCGGCATAATTTGGATTAATTTGTAAAGCTCTTTCCCAAGCATTTTTAGCCAATTTATATCGTTGAGTATTAAAATAGGCACCACCTAAATTATACCATGCTTCAGGATCACCAGGAGATAAAATAGCCCATTTATTATATGCTATTGCGGCCGAATCCATTCTGCCACGATTAAAAGCTAGTGCACCTCTTTGTTTTAAGTCATTTGCAAAAACTTGGTAATAATTTCTTAAATATGGATTATTTGGATATAAACGTTCTGCATTTTTCCAATAATACAATGCTTCAAAATCTTTTCTTAATTTAAAAAATGCCAATCCCAAATTTAAATAACCATTCACATACCGAGGATGTAAATCGACTGCATGAGTCAAAAATCCAATGCCTTTATATAGAGCAGTTTCACGTTTATTTTTATAGCCTGTTGGACTAAAAGGGCCTCCTTTTTTTACTTCTTCATCAGTTATATGTAAAGTCCCATTATAATCATTGTATCGAGTAGAATCTTGACCTATTACTTGAATCCCCGTAACCTCCTTAGTATCTGCTAAATCTACCCATCGAGCACCTGCATTACCTAAAACTAAAACAGAATTTGGCATTGTATTTACATCTTTTAAAAATAAAGTAACGTCGTTTTTCCAATCCCAATTTCTTTCCCATGTTTTGCAACCAAATAAAAAAGTAATGACTAAAACAATTGCCATTAAAGACACTTTTTTTAAATTAATATTAAATAGCGATAGTTTATCAAATCCTTTTAATATTAAATAAGCCGCAGCAATACAAAAGCCGATAGATGAGTGAAAAATTAAACGTTCGCCCATGGTGGCTCCAATATCCATCAATACATTACCAATCATTAATGCAAATACAATATATGTTAATAATGCAAATCCTAAAATATGTTTTTTAAGTGTATAATGAATGGCAGCAATTACTAAACCAATGTGAAGTATAATAGAAAGAATAAAATCCCAACTGGTAAAATGCCTATACTCAATGGTATTATAGGAATAGTCAGATGATAAGGGGTGAGGGAAGCACTGCAACCAGAAATATTTTAGCAGCACATAACCTTTGGTTGCAAAACGCTCTTCGCCATTAGCTAATAAATAAGGATTATTTAAAATTTCTGTATCAGGAACACCTGGTTTTAGTTTTACAGCAACTAAACGCATAGCTAAATAAAACAACATCACAAAATAAAACCAGCTCATTAGTTTATGAAAGTTGTTCTTTTTGTTAGAACCCATCATGAAAATTCCAACTAAAATAAATAAGAATGGAAACATCCAAAAAGACCTAATAGGTTTCGCTCCTGGTGCAGCGTGAATATCAAAATCACGTTTTAAATATAGCATCATAAATGCACAAAAAACAAAAGCTAAACCAACGTATAATGTTTGTTTAAATTCTTTGGTTTGGAAAAACGTTTTGATATCGAAATCATTTTCGGTAAATGTATAAACAGCTAATGGTATTAAAATTAAGAGTGTAACCGCATATTCTTTTGATAAAAGTGCAAGTAAAAATAGAACAGAGGCCCAAAATAAATCGAGTGGCTTTTTAGTCTCAATAAATTTAAAGCTATACAGAAAAGTAAGTGAAAGAAAAATTAATGAAAAAATTTCGTCCCTACTTTTTACATTGGCAATAGCTTCTGAGTGAATTGGATGCATGGTAAAAAGCAAGGCAGCTAAAAAAGCCAAATCTTGATTGGTTCGAAAAAAATACCGGGCAAAAACTAAATATAAAAACATACAACCCAGTGCAAATGTCCAGATATTATTAAAGTGTCGAACGTCAGCTCTGTATACTTGGCAATCTACTTCGTTATGAATTCCATCAACGTTCAAATCTTCGTCTGAATCGTTTTTAAAGTTTTTATTTAAGTCCCAACAGCTATAACACTCTTCCCCTTGAGCCATTCCATCTAGTTTGCCGCCATTTTTACCATCTTCAAAGTAGTTGTATTCATAATTTGTTTCGGGCCTTCCACATGGAGAAGTATAAGTAACCATGTCTTTATCTAATACGCCATTTTTATTAGAATCCTCAACCTTCATGTACAAGCCGGTTCGATAGTTACCCATAAATTGTTGCTCAATGGCAAAACTAACAACCGAAAGTGGACGATAACGACCACCAGCTAATTGATCTGTTGCACACATTCTACGATAAAAACTTTCATAAGCATCATGAGTCATGATGTCTTTTATCCCTCTTATGCCTTTAATTACATGATCGTTTTGATGAATAATAATCCCGTCATCTAAGGCATATTCTCCATTAATAGAAGTTATGTAAAATGTAAATCCAACGATGCCAATAATAATCATGGCAATTTTTTGGTTTAAAAATGTAAAATACTTGAAGGTTTGACTTAGTTCAGGAAATGTTGGAGTTTTTAGGAACGAATTATTTGATTTATTAGTTGCCTTTAATGCAACGCCTCCTTGAGGTTTATTAGTTAAGTTCGCCTTATATTTTTTTTTCATAAACTAAAATCAATTGCAAAATACAAATATATTATCAAATAAATAATCAATCTTAATTTTTTTTAACTATATAAAATAATTTTCACTTAATTTGCTAAGTGAAAATGCAAAAAAAACGTTTTGATTCTTGGTTTTTTATTATAGGTATTTTATTAATACTAAGTGCATTTGCAATAAATTCTCAATTTACTCTATCCCAAAATGAGTTAGTTCAAAAAACAGAAAATTGTGTAAATGAAAAGATTAAAAAAACTAAAAAATCACTCAAATTAGCTAAAGAAATTTTTACGTCTAAAAATAAAGAAACGTTATTTAATTTATACGAAAAAGAAAAAATCGGTATTTATATATTTCAAAAAGATAGTTTGAAATTTTGGAATAATGCTCAAATTCCATTTAAAGAAAAATCAGATGAATTTATTAAAGATATCGGTTTTGTAAAATTAAATCATGGTTATTATTTATATGTTAAAACAAAACAAAATGAAACAACATTTTTAGGATTATGTTTAATCAAACCCATTTATGAAATTCAAAATAATTACTTAACAAATAATTTTTCTGATTGGCTTAATTTACCAAATAATATAGATATTGATCAAAGTTCAGAGCCTTTACATCAAATTAAATATTTAAACGAAACTTTATTTTCTATAAAAATCACCCAACTTTTTTATTCTAAAAGTTGGCTTGGAGATATTTGTTTTGTAATCTTTTTTTTCGGTTTCTTAACTTTACTTTTATCATTTCTTTTAATATTAAAACAAACTGAGTATAAATATCTATCTGTATTGATAATCTGTTTTTTGCTTGCTTTTAGGCTTATCATGATTAAATATCATTGGCCCGATTTTAATTATAATAGTATTTTTTATAACACAAAAATTTTTATTAATAGCCAATCATATTTCAATTCATTTTTGGGTGATATTTTATTAAACGCATCTGTAATGTTATTTATTTCTATAGTTATTTATTTTTATTTACACAGATTAATTCAAAAAAGAATCGGACAACTTTTTTTATTAGGTATAATTAATTTATGGATACTCAATCAATTCAACAATACATTGGTTAGTTTAGGTAGTAGTAATGATTTAAACTTTGATTTTTTAAATATTTTAAATTTAAAATGGCCTGTGATTATTGGATTAACCTCCTTATTTTTATATTCAACAGCATTATTCATTCTCATTCGTAAAACACTAATATTATTTGAAAAAAAATGTGCTACAGATATTGCTTTGTTTATTTTTATGAATCTACTAATTTGTTTTACCCTACAAATCACCTCTACTTCTAAAAATTATTTTGAAAATTATTGGATGCTAATTTTTTCTACAGCATTTTTTTGTTTAAAAAAACTAAAATATAATAATTTGGCATTTGGCTTAGGGTTAAATGTTTTTTTGATTTCATTAATATCTTCGATAATACTAAATACTTATATTTCTAAAAATTATAATGAAGAGCTTAATACTTTATCTTTAAAATTAAGTGAAAAAATAGATGCTACCTTAGAGAGAGAGTTTAAAGACGTTATTATCAAAATTAAACTTGATCAAAGTGTTAATAATTTAGTTTCTATATTACCTAACTCTGAAAAAGAATTTGAGCAACTTTTGAAACAAAAATATTTTGCAGGGTATTTTAACAGATATGACGTTTATTTTTCTTTATTTGATGAAAATTGCCATCCATTACTTCCTGTAAAACAAGCAGTCTTCTTAAATGAAGGTTTTTTTCAAGATCAAATTATTTATCAGTCCGATTCAACCATTGTTAAAGGACTATTTTTTGTAAAGAATTATCAAAGAAATTCAAGATATATAGGTAAAATAAATATTAATGATAAAAAACTTTATGTATTATTTGAACCAAAACAAATAGCTGAAATTGGAAGTTTTCATGATTTGTTACAAGATCAGTCCCAACAACAGCAACAAAGATTAAAAAACTTAAGTTATGCAATTTATCGCTCAGGTGAAAAAGTAAAACAATTTGGTGAATTTAATTTTCCATATTCTGCAATTGATTCACTCGCTTTAATAAATTCAAATAAGCAATTTTTATTTTATTTTATAGAGCCAAACCAATCAACACAAATTATTATTTGCCAAAAAATAAAAACATGGACTAATCACTTTACTTACAATTCGTATTTATTTCTATTTTTTTTATTTGCGACTTATCTGCTCTATTTTATTTACTCCAGTCTATTTACTAAATATTTTGAAACATCATCTTTAATGCGAAGAATTCAGATTGCTATAGTTTTTTTATTAGTAATAGCAATGTCTGCGTTTAGTTATATTTCTGCTAAACAATTAATCAGTCAATCAGAATCTGACAATAAAAAACAATTACGCGAAAAAACAGAAATAATTATTAATGAATTATCTAATCAATTTGAAGCATCAGTTTTATTTGATAATTCACAATATGAACTAGTAAATTTAAAGTTAAAAGAATATGCGCGTTTTTTTAATACAGATATTAGTTTATTTGATAAATATGGTTTTTTATTTAATACAAGTCAGCCTAAGTTATACGAGTTAGGTTTAGCTTCTAATCTAGCAAATCCAAATGCTTATTGGAATTTAAAGGATAAAAAACTATCTTCAATTAATGTTGATGAAAAAGCAGGATCTTTAACTTATTTATCTCGCTATACTCCTGTTTTTAATACTAATAATGATTTGTTGGGTTTTATTAACTTGCCTTATTTTGCTAAACAAAGTGATTTAACAAACGATTTGTCACAAATTATCAGTGCATTAATAAATGTTTATGTTATTTTATTTGTGATGAGTATTTTGGCAGGATTAATATTGTCGGGTTATATTACCTTGCCTTTAAGGTTGATAAAAAATCAAATAGCAAGCATAAACATAGGTAAACAAAATGAAAAAATTAATTGGCAAAGTAACGATGAAATTGGACGTTTAGTTTTTGAATATAATTTAATGATATCCAAATTAGAAGAGAGTGTTAATTTATTGGCTCAGGGTGAAAGAGAAATTGCGTGGCGAGAAATGGCTAAGCAGATTGCTCACGAAATTAATAATCCATTAACACCTATGAAACTTAATTTACAATATCTGCAGCAATTAATGCTTCATCATCCCGAAGATTTTAAAATAAAATTCGAAAAATCTATTCAAGGAATAATTGAGCAAATAGATTCTCTTTCATCAATTGCTAGCGAATTCAGTAATTTTGCTAAGTTACCAGCTACTCAAATTCAAAATGTTAATTTATTCGATATTGTTGAGGCTTCAGTTTTATTATTTGAAAATTCAAAGCGCATCATTATTCAAAATAATATAAAAGAGCCAGCTATTTATGTTAAAGGAGATAAAGATCAATGTTTGCGAATATTTAATAATGTTTTAAAAAATGCACTTGAATCTTTGGAAGGACAAAACAATCCCAAAATTGAACTATATGCAACAATAAATTTAAATCATGTTGTCATTCAAGTAGCTGATAATGGAGCAGGCATTTCAGAAGAATTTAAACCAAACATCTTTAAACCTAGTTTTACCACCAAATCTTCGGGTACTGGCTTGGGGTTAGCTTTAGTTAAAAGTACTATTCAAGGTTTTGATGGAAATGTTTGGTTTGAATCAAAACTTGGAGTAGGAAGTACGTTTTATTTAGAATTCGAATTAGTTAATAAATAGTAGAGACTACTAATTGGTTAAAAAATTAAGGATACAAAAAGTAATTCTGTATTATGTGATTTTGATGAAATATGTGATTTTTTTGTCTTTTTTTGAATTAAAACGCTCATAATTGGCGATTTTTGATGAAAAATCGACCAAAATATCAATAAATTGAGATGTCGTTTCTTTAAAAATTTACTTATGATGCCACAAAAAATAGTAGTATATTCGTTTTCCCTTAAACACTGAATAAAATTATGGCAAAATATAGAAAAGAGGATGCTTTAGATTATCATTCTCAGGGTCGGCCTGGCAAAATTGAAGTTATCCCAACAAAACCTTATAGTACCCCATTTGATTTAACTTTGGCTTATTCTCCAGGGGTATCAGAGCCTTGTTTAGAAATTGAAAAAAATCCAGAAGAAGCTTATAAATATACAGCTAAAGGTAATTTGGTAGCTGTTATTTCTAATGGAACTGCCGTTTTAGGTTTAGGAAATATTGGTGCTTTAGCCTCAAAACCAGTTATGGAAGGTAAAGGCTTACTTTTTAAAATTTTTGCAGATATTGATGTATTTGATATTGAAATTAATGCCACTAATACAGATGAATTTGTTAATACAGTGAAAAATATTGCTCCTACTTTTGGAGGAATTAATTTGGAAGATATCAAGGCTCCAGAGTGTTTTGAAATTGAAAGGCGATTAAAAGAATTATTAGACATTCCTTTAATGCACGACGATCAGCACGGAACCGCAATAATCAGTGCCGCTGGGTTATTAAACGCTATTGAACTTTCAAGAAAAAAAATATCTCAAGTAAAATTGGTAATAAACGGGGCTGGTGCTTCAGCTAATTCTTGTGCTAAAATGTATATTGCCATTGGTGTAAAAAAAGAAAATATTTTAATGCTAGATAGTAAAGGTGTTATTCATAAAGGAAGACGTGATTTAGATGAGTATAAATCTTTTTTTGCTTCTGATAAAACTGATAAAAACACATTAGCCGAAGCCATTAAAGGAGCCGATGTATTCGTTGGTTTATCAAAAGGAAATATATTAAATCAAGAGCTTATTCGTAGCATGAATAAAAATTGTGTGGTTTTTGCACTGGCAAATCCAACGCCCGAAATATCATATGAGGATGCAATAGCCGCCAGACCTGATATTATTGTTGCAACAGGTAGAAGCGATAATCCTAATCAAGTAAATAATGTATTAGGATTTCCATTTATTTTTAGAGGAGCTATGGATGTTCGCGCAACATGTATTAATGAGGAAATGAAATTGGCAGCCACTCTAGCTATTTCTGCCTTAACTAAAGAGCCAGTGCCGGATTATGTTAATTTAGCCTATGGTTCAAAAAATTTAAGTTTTGGTAATGATTATATAATTCCAAAACCTATCGATAATCGTTTAATATCTACTGTGTCATCAGCTGTTGCTAAAGCAGCTATCGAAAGTGGAGTGGCTAAACGTAAAATAACTGATTGGGATGCTTATCGATTAGAATTAGATAACCGCTTGGGTAAGGATAACAAGTTAATGAGAAGCCTTACTAATAAAGCAAAAAGTAATCCAAAACGAGTAGTGTTTTCTGAAGCAGACGCCTATAAAATTTTAAAAGCTGCTGAAGTAGCAAGAGATGAAGGGATAGCTAAGCCTATTTTATTGGGTAATAGGGAGCGTATTTCAAAAATTGCTGAAGAAAATTTTATTGATTTGACCGATATGCAAATTATTGATCCTTTGATAGAAGAAGAGCAAAAGCGCCATGAATTTGGTGAATTATTGTGGTATAAAAGAAAGCGAAGAGGACTAACTCAATACGATGCCAGAAAATTAATGCGCGATAGAAATTATTTTGGTGCTATGATGGTTGAAAATGGACTGGCAGATGCTATGATAAGCGGATTAACTCGAAAATATGGACAGCCAATTAAATCGGCTTTAGAAGTGATTGATACCATATCAGGAGTTGGTAAAGTGGCAGGTTTGTATATAATGGTTACTAAAAAAGGGCCTTATTTTTTTGCAGATACCACCATGAATGCTGACCCAACTGCAGAAGAATTAGCTGATATTGCTATTTTAACTGCAAAAACTATAAAGCAATATAATATTGTTCCGAGAATTGCGATGCTTTCCTATTCTAATTTTGGTTCTTCTCATGGCGAAGTACCTGATAAAGTTTCGAAAGCAGTAAGTATCTTACACAAAAATTATCCAGGATTAATAGTTGATGGTGATATTCAAGCTAATTTTGCAGTTAACAATAATTTATTAAAAGAACAATTTCCTTTTAGTTACCTTGCCGATAAGGATGTAAACACTTTTATTTTTCCAAATTTGGCTTCGGGCAATATTTCCTATAAGTTGATGCAAGAATTGGGAGGTGCCGAAGCTATTGGCCCTGTATTAATGGGTTTGAATAAGCCAGTTCATGTTTTGCAATTAGGAAGTAGTGTTCGCGAAATTGTAAATATGATTATTATTGCAGTAGTAGATGCACAAAATAAAAAGTAAATAATCGCATGTCTATAATTAATTATATAAAGGGCTTTATTGTTTCAAAAAATCCAGCTTTTATTGTTATTGAGGTTAATGGCATAGGCTATGGCTTATTTGTATCATTGAACACTTATTCTAAATTAGCTAATCAAACCGAAGGTCAATTATATATTGAAAGCGTTTATGTTCGTGATGATAATCCACGTTTTTATGGATTTGCGGATGAAGAGGAACGAGAGCTTTTTCGAAAGTTAATTTCGGTTAGTGGAGTAGGTGGAGGTAGTGCTTTGTTGATGTTATCAAGCCTAAATGCATCTGAAATTTCTGGAGCTATAAATACAGCAAATGTTGCCTTATTAAAAAGTATAAAAGGCATTGGAGATAAAACGGCCCAGCGCATTGTGGTTGATTTAAAAGGCAAAATGGGCAAACATGAAGGCGGTATTTCTCAAATTTTAACAAACACATACAATAAAAATAGAGACGAAGCGTTAAGGGCATTGGTGACATTAGGTTTTCCTAAAGTTTCTGCTGAAAAAGCGCTCGAAAAAGCAATTAAACAGCAAGGGATGGTTACCGAAAATGTTGAATTATTAATTAAAGCGGCGTTAAAGAATTTTTAGCCATCCTGTTTGAAAGCTAATGGAATTATAAATTTTGTATTTGTTACAAGTGCATCTGCATGTCTAGTGGGCGTGGTTATAAAGCCTAAAAATTTTCAAAAAAGGGAAATTAATCTTGATTATTTTAATTCGAAACCCTTTTTAACGCTCGACACTCCCAAAGTAAAAAACCCATTACGCTTTAATTTTGATGATAACAAAAATCTTAATCCGCTTACTCAACCAAATTCTAATCTCTATCTCCAAAATCCAGAAAATATAAAAACAGATTTAATCTTTGATCCAAAAACAGGAAATTATAACATTAAGCAAAAAGTTGGTAATTCTGATTATCGCCCAGAGACATATTTAAACTTGAAAGAGTACAAGGAGTATGTGTTTAAAAAACAAATGCGAGATTATTTTCGTTCGAGATTTAAAGCTGACGAATTAAACGAAAACCCCCGAAATGGCATAATTCCGCCATTAAAAGTTAATAGCGAATTATTTGATCGAATTTTTGGTGGTAATACCATTGATATAAAACCAACAGGTATGGCAGAATTAGTTTTCGGTTTAAATACTACTAAACAACTTAATCCTATTATTCCGCAAAGCCAGCAAAAAATTACCAATTTCGATTTTAACATGCGTATTCAGTTAAATTTAATCGGGAAAATTGGTGATAAATTAAAAGTAACAACAAATTATAATACTGAGGCTTCTTTTGATTGGGAAAATCAAGTGAAAATGGATTATACGGGTTATGAAGATGAAATAATAAAAAAAATTGAAGCAGGAAATGTAACACTCCCACTAAATAGTTCCTTAATTTCCGGAAGTCAAACGCTTTTTGGATTAAAAACTGAATTACAGTTTGGTAAATTAAAAGCCACCACTATTTTTTCTCAACAAAAAGGTAAAAAACAAGAAATTACTGTTCAAGGTGGCGCTCAAACTACCCCATTTAATTTATCAGCCGATAACTACGAACAAAATAAACATTATTTTTTAGGCCATTATTTTCTTAAAAATTATGACAATTGGATGAATACTTTACCAATTATTTCTACACCAATTATTATAACCAAAGTTGAAATTTATTTATTAGGTATTAATGGAAGTGCAGAACAAACTAGAAATATAGTTGCTTTTGAAGATTTGGGCGAAGATTTGGGCGAAGTAGAACTGAGTATGAAAGACCCCATCTTAATTTCTCCATCTAATTTTGCTATTGCAGATAATATAGCTAATGATGATTTGCCAAATAATAAAGCAAATAATTTATACCAAATTATGACCGATACTATCTCTGGTTTGTTAAAAAACAGAAATATAGATGAAGTATCAGGGATACTATCTTCTCCCACCTCAGCTAATATTATAAATCAAAATAACGATGGAGGCTCATATATGCTGGGTAGCCGAGATTATAATGTTATTCGCAATGCACGTCGTTTAAATCCAAATGAATACTATTTAAATCCACGAACAGGATACATCTCACTTAATCAACAATTAAATAACGAACAATCTCTTGCCATTTCTTATCAATATACATACAACGGCAAACTATACAATGTAGGAGAGTTTAGTGATCAGGTTCCATCTTCAAACAAGCTCATCATTTGCAAACTATTAAAAACGAATTCTGTAAGTGTTAAACATCCTATGTGGAAGTTAATGATGAAAAATGTATATGCTATTGGAGCATATAACCTAAATTCACAAGATTTTAAATTAGATGTTTATTATAATAATGTTGAAACCGGAATAGATTTGCCTTATTTACCTTTTGGAAAAGTAAATGGTGTTCAATTAATAAAAGTACTGGATTGTGATAAACTTAGCGTGAATGGTGATAAAAATCCAGATGGGGTTTATGATTTTATTAATGGCTATACCGTTTCTCAAAATAATGGAAGAGTTTATTTTCCAACTATTGAGCCATTTGGTAAAAGTCTTGAAAAAAAGTTTGATGCCATTACTGATTTTCCTGAAGCATCAAAAAAATATATATTTAATGAATTATACGATTCAACAAAAACCGCCGCTTCTTTTATTCAAAATAAAAATCGTTTTAAAATTAAAGGAACCTATCGCTCATCTTCAGGATCAGATATTGCTTTAAATGCACTAAATATTCCACAAGGTGCAGTAATTGTTACTGCCAACGGAGTCGCTTTAGCTGAAAATTCTGATTTTACAGTTGATTATACTTTAGGTCGTGTAAAAATTATTAATGAAGGTATTTTAAATTCTGGAGCCACTATTAAAGTTTCAATAGAAAGTAATTCTTTATTTACTGTTCAACAAAAAAGTTTATGGGGAACTCGATTAGATTATAAAGCTGGAAGAAATCTAACTTTGGGAAGTACCTTATTAAGATTTAATGAAAGGCCTATGACTCAAAAAGTAAGTATTGGGGATGAGCCTGTTACTAATTATATATTTGGTTTAGATTTTGCTTATAAAACTGATGCGCCTTTTTTAACAAGACTAATAGATAAGTTACCATTTTATAGCACAAAAGAAATGAGCAGCATTAATACACGTGGCGAGTTTGCTAAATTATTTCCAGGTAATGCCGCTGCCATATCTAAAAGCGGAAATTCTTATATTGATGATTTTGAAGGATCAATATCTTTAATAGATATTCGTAGCCCAAGTGCTTGGCACTTATCCAGTGTCCCTCAAGGCCAGCCCTCTCTATTTCCGGAGGCTATTGACTCACGAAATATTAATCCAGGAATTAATCGTGCTCGAATTAATTGGTATAACATAGATCCAATGTTTACTCGCATTCAAAGTGGAACCTCACCATCATATTACGAAAGCAAAAAATTATTTTCAAATAATATGTGGAGACAGGTTTTTGAGACAGAATTATTTCCAGGAAAAACACCACCCAATGGACAACAAGTTATATTACCGGTTTTAGATATTGGATTTTATCCTAATGAACGAGGCCCTTATAATTATGATGTATTGGGGACTAATTTTTCTTCGGGAATAAGTTCAGATGGAAAACTTAAATCTCCTGAATCGAGATGGGGCGGTATAATGCGCCGGCTCGAAACAAATGATTTTCAGGCAGCAAATATTGAATATATTCAGTTTTGGATGATGGATCCTTATAATGAAGATTATAAATTCGAAACAGATTCTGCTTTTGATAAAAACCAATTACCAAGTGGAGATTTATATATTAATCTTGGAAATATTTCTGAAGACATTGTTAAAGATGGGCGTATGGTTTATGAAAATGGTTTAAGAGGTAATTCTATTTATTCAAAAGATCATGCAGTAGATAGTAATGCGGTTGCTATTGTTCCATTATTAGCTCCTACCATCAATGCCTTTTCTCAAGATCAAAGCGATCGGCCTTTTCAAGATGTTGGTTACGATGGAATGAGTGATGAATCAGAACGATGGAGGTTTTCAAACTATTTAAGTCAAGTTCAATCTGGAGGGTTCGATCAAAATGCACCAGCCATCAAAGCATTTTTAGGAGATCCTTCTTCTGATAAATATCATTTTTTTAGAGGAGACGATTACGATAATATTCAATCTAACACTTTACAACGATATTCAAAGTATAATAATCCTGAAGGTAATTCACCAACCGAAAGTCAATATCAAAATTTAAATCCAAACGGAGGTAATTACCCAACCGGATCAACTACTATTCCAGATATAGAAGATATTAATAAAGATAATACTTTAAACGAATCAGAAAATTATTACCAATATCATATCAAGGTTTCCCCTAACGATATATCTCCTAATTCAATTGGAACTAATTTTATTGTAGATGCTTTTAATGGGACAGCTCAGTTTTCAGGAGTCACTAAAACAGTAAAGTGGTATCAATTTAAAATTCCAATTTCTCAATTTGAAAAAACAGTTGGTGGTATTGAAAGTTTTAATTCTATAAGATTTATGCGTGTTTATATGAAAGGCTTTAATAGACCAGTATTAATGAGAATGGCTCGCTTTGAGTTGGTGCGAAGTGATTGGCGAAGATACCAATTTGATCTAAAACAACCTGGAGAATATTTGGCAGTTGATGCAAATTCAACAACTTTCGACGTGTCTGCAGTTAGTTTATTAGAAAATGCAAATAAAATCCCTGTAAATTACGTGATGCCTCCAGAAATTTCGCAGCAACAAAACGTACAAACAACTAATTTAGTTTTGCAAAATGAACAGTCCTTACAAATAAGAGTTTGCGATTTAATGGATGGAGATAGCCGAGCTATTTTTAAAAATGTTGATTTAGATACCCGAATGTTTAAAAATATTAAAATGAATGTGCATGCCGAAAAATTAAACGAGATTCCTTTAAATGATGGTGACTTAACTCTATTTTATAGAATAGGATCAGATTACAATAATAATTTTTATGAATACGAAGTGCCTTTAAAAATTACACCTAAAGGTGTTTACGATCAAAATTCTACAGACGCTCGATATTTAGTTTGGCCGAAAGAAAACGAAATTAATTTTAAGTTTGAGGAGGATATCGCTTTTGTAAAAACTTCTCGTAATAATGAGTATGGCTATTTTAGTAATTTAAATTTATTAACTAAACCTTATTCTTTGGCATTAAATGGTTATACCGTCTCTATTGTTGGAAACCCTAATTTAGGAAATGTAAAAAGTATGATGGTTGGAATTAGAAATAAAAAAGGTAATGATAATTTAGCTCATTGCGCCGAGATTTGGATAAATGAATTAAGATTAACCGATTTTAATAATGAAGGTGGTTGGGCTACTACAGGTCAAGTTCAAGCCAAACTTGCCGATTTAGGAATGGTTTCTTTGGCAGGCACCTATAAAACTCCTTTTTGGGGTGGGGTAGAAAGTAAAATAAACGAAAGAAGTAAGGAAACAAATTTTAATTGGGATATGACTAGTTCTATAAATGCAGGCAAATTTTTTTCAGATAAATTAAAAATTACCCTTCCTTTATTTTATAATTTTGGACAAACAAAAATAATTCCACTATTTAATCCACTCGATCCTGACGTCTTAATGTCTGCATTCAATAATATTCCAATTCCTGATAGCACCAAATCAAAACTAAAAGATCAGATTATAGATTATACGGAACGAAAAGGATTTAACATCTCAAATTTTAGAATTGATGGACTAAAAAGGAAAAAAGCTAAACCAATGCCATTAGACATTAGTAATTTTTCTGCTACATATGCATATAACGAAAATTTCAAACGCAGTATAAATATTGAGTACAACATTAATAGGCAATATCGAGGAAATTTACAATACTCTTATAACATTAAAAATCCCATTGTATTTAAGCCTTTTAGTAAAGTAAAATTATTTGAAAATAAATGGTTTACATTAATTAAAGATTTTAGTTTTCAGTTAACTCCTAATAGTTTTGGTGCTTCTATCGATTTGAGTAGAACATATGTAGCCCTCAAAAATAGGGATGTTACAAGTTTTTATGCTGGCTCTAATGATTTTTTAAATCCTACTTTAATTAATAAAAATTTTACATTAACAAGAAGTTATAATTTTCGTTGGGATATAAATAAATCTATTAAATACGATTATACTGCATCTAATGATGGTAGAATTTTAGAGCCCTATGGCGAGGTTTTTAGGGAAAATAAAATTAATACCGACTCAATTATTAATGTGTTTTTTAATGGTAAGAATATAAATGGAAATACGCAAGGTAAGTTTGGAGAAAATAATGTTTTTAGACAAGCTATGAATTTAAATGTAGATATCCCCATTAATAAAATTCCGATTTTTGATTTTATTAAATCAACTTATAGATATAGTGGAACTTATTCATGGAATAGAAGGCCATTTGCTGCAGATGATAATATAGGTAATACAATTCAAAACACCAGTTCTCACAATATTACTGGGAATTTTAATCTTACCAATTTATATAATAAAATACCATATTTTAAAAAAGTAAATAATCCACAAAGTAAACAGTCCATTAGTCAAATTAATATAGATAAAGGCAATTCCGATTTAGCTAAAAAAGTATCAGTTCCACCTAAAAATCAAAATTTCAAAGATATATTCGAGTTTTTAGCTAGAGGGATTATGATGGTAAAAAATGTTTCAGTTACATTTCAGCAATTAGGCGGTCAAAGTCTTTCTAATTTTGTTCCTAGTTCTCAGTTTGGTGGAATGGATTTTTCGGCCAAACAAGCTCCTGGATTTTTATTTACTACAGGATTGTTTGACGAAAATATTCGTCAAAATAGTGCTAAGAATAGTTGGCTTGCTCAAAACTCAAATATAACTACTCCATACACTGAAATTTTTAATAGAAATTATACTTATAAAGCAAGTGTTGAACCTCACGGAAGCCTGAGAATTGAATTAAATGGAAACTATTCAATTCAAAAAAATTCAAGTGCTTATATTTTATATGAGCCAAATAATCCATTAAGTTTAAATGGTTTTTTATTTAATGGGAGTCCGAATGAAACTGGTAATTTTAACATATCAACATTTACTTTTTTTAGAGCTTTTAAAGATGGAAAAGACCCAATCAAATCAAATTTATATAATGAGTTTTTATCAGAACGATTTACAATAGCAACCGAGTTAGGCGCTGCTAATCCTTATTCATCTGGACCTAAAACGAATTTAGGAATTACGCCTTATGTTGATGGTTATAGTAATAATCAGCAAGATGTAATGATTGCTTCGTTTTATCGTGTTTACACTGGACAAAATATTAAAAACTATAATACAAAAAATATTTTTCCTACTATTCCTTTACCAAATTGGACTGTGAGTTGGGATGGTATTGGAAAAATAAAACAGCTAAAAAAAACATTTAGTAAAGTAACTGTTCGCCATGGATACAGTAGTTCTTATAATTTGAGTGGTTTTAATAATAATTTATTTTTTAATGAAGATGGCAAAACACAGAGTATTAGAAAACCAGTTGCAACTCAAATTGGTCAACCTAATTTTGAATCTTTCTATAACATTAATTCAGTTACTATTCGCGAAGCGTTTTCTCCTTTATTAAAATTTGATTTTCAGTTTAATAAACCAGGATGGTCTGCAAATATTGAAAACAAAAGAGATAAAACAACTACTTTAAATATTTCAGGCTTTCAAATAATAGAAACCAAAGGGCAAGAATATATTATAGGATTAGGTTACCGTGTTCAAAAGTTAAAAATTAACTGGATAACCATTCAAGGTAAACCCCTTGAAAGTCCTTTAACTGTTAAAGTAGATTTTAGTTTTCGAAAAAATATTTCTGTCATCAGAAGAATTTACGAAACCTCTATTGATGATAGTCAACCATCAGCAGGAACAAATATTTATAATCTTAGTAATACTATTGATTATCAATTAACTCCTAATATTAATTTTCGAATATTCTATAATTGGATAAAAACAACACCTCAAACATCTGCATCTTTTCCTACTGCTAATTCAAACGGTGGATTTACTATCAGAATTAATTTTCAGTAGCATTTAATTTTTTTCAAATATTTATAAAAAAATCACATTTAATTAAAACAAACAATTACATTTGTGATACTAAAATAAAAGAAATGAATTTTCCTTCAGAATTAAAATACACAAAAGATCATGAATGGGTTAAAATTATTGGTAATGAAGCGTTAATTGGGATTACAGATTTTGCTCAACGTGAACTAGGCGATATTGTATACGTAGATGTTAATTCTATTGGTGAAATAATACAAAAAGAAGCCGTTTTTGGATCTGTTGAGGCTGTCAAAACTGTTAGTGATTTGTTTATGCCGTTAACCGGAGAAGTTCTTGAAGTAAATAAAGACATCGATTTAGCTCCCGAAATTGTGAATAAAGATCCATATGATAAAGGATGGATGATTAAAATTAAAATCTCAAATTCTTCTGAAATAAGTGAATTATTAGACGTAGAAGAGTATAAAAAATTAGTTATTGCTTAAGTAATAATTTTAAAGAACCAAGCCCTTTTAAGATTTCTTAAAAGGGCTTTTTATTGTTATATGATAAAACAAATTATTTATAATTATTGCGGCTTACTATCTATATTATGGGCAATTTTTATATTTATTCTCTGCGCAACTCCAGGTCAATATATTCCTTCTGAAAAATGGTTGGAATTAATAGGTTTTGATAAATTTATTCATGCGAGTATTTTTTTTATTTTGCTCAGTTTAGTATTTTTAAAAGCAATTAAACATCATCAATCATCTTTTATTTTTGTGATGTGTTTTATTTTTGTATTTTTTTATGGAGTTATTCTAGAGTTTATGCAAGCCAACTATTTTTCTAATCGTAATGCTGACTTTTATGATATTGCCTCAAATACCTTAGGTTGTTTAATAGCAGTTTTAATTTTTAAAAAAAAATCAATTTATAAAAATTAAAATAAATTCTAATCAAAAAACACATAAAATTATTTTTATTTAAACTTAAATAAAGATTTTTGGTTTTTTGGATTTGGTTTATTTCTTTTATCCATTTCTTTTTGATTATTTCTTGCATCAACATCTTCAACTGTTACCCAACGATCTTTTTTTAATTCGAGTGCGTCAAAGCTACCATCTGGACCATAAAATTGAAACATTCCTTCTAAAAAAGCACCATCTTCTCTTGATGCTAAATGACTATAAACAATTTGCTTTTTTCTTTCAATATATTTTAAACTCATACTTACCTCGCTACTATATTCAAACATTAATCGCTTCGGACTTTTTTTTGGTATTTTAAATATATCCTTTCCAAAAATAGGTTCCCCATCAGATTTGAAATATAATACATCTATAAATTTTCTTTTGGTTAATTTCGAGTTTCCATCCCAACCAATAAGTGTATAAAAACCATCGCATTCAATAATTTGAGTGTAAAGCATGCCAAACCATTTATCAGGTCCACTGATGTAATTTTCAGGCGATTTTACTTCTATAGAATGATCACGTAATTTAAATACTTCGAATTCTGAAATGGTTGTATAATTTAAAAATGATTTTTTTAGTCGTTTACTATTATTCACAATTAAATATCCAAAGTAAGTGTGCGCACCATCATCTTTATTTAAATTCCAAGTAATTAATTTAAATTTTTTATTTTTTGGAAATATTATAGACGCTTCTTTAATACTATCAAATGAATAATACAAAATATTTACATCATTAACAATTTTATCCCAAGCAGCAATAAATTTTTTGTTTGTTTCAACTCTTTCACTTTCAATTCGACTTAAAAATCCTTTTTCAATTATTTTTAATTCTTGCTCAACTTCTTTTAAAAAAACAAATGAGCTATCATTTTTTTGAGCCAAAAAATTAAATTCACTAGTTACAAATAAAAAAAACAGAAGATATTTATACACATTTATATAATTTAGAAACAAAGTAAAGATACTAATAATAGACAATTTTTTAAAATATAACTTACTCTATCTGTGCTATAATCTATAAGACCTGATTAATTTAAAAGACAATTTTTTTATAAAAATTACTATTTTTGAGTTATTTAAATGTTTCACTTTCGTTTTAAAAGAATTGAATCATGTTTTTAACAAAATTTATAAACGAAATCTTAATAAATTTATGTGATATTTTAGTCTATTTTAATTCTATTGTTAATTTTGATAACCTATTATGAAAGTATATTGTTTTTTTATTTTGAAATCAAAAATGAAATATATTTATAGAATTTGTGTTTTGATATTTTTGTTTTCTTTCAAAATATCAGCACAAAAAGGCTACGACATAAAATTTAAAATTTATGGTTGCAAGGACACAACCATGTTTTTAGCTAAATATTATTTTGATCAAACGTCAATCATAGATAGCTGTAAACATGTTAAAAACGGAAATATTCAATTTAAAGGGAGCTTACCTTTAGACAGAGGTGTATATATTTTGGTTAATCAAGATAAGGCTCGTTATATTGATTTTATTATTAACGATAATCAAAATTTCACAATTAATGGAGATTATACAAACTTGATGGCTTCATTAAAGTGTATTAAAAGTAAAGAAAATGATGAGTTATTTTCTTATGCTAAATTTATGATGGCTAGAGATAAAGATTTTGGAACTGCAATAAGCCAAATCAAAGGGAAATCGAAAGCGGATAGCTTAATTATAGTTTATGAAAAACAGAAAACAATTGCTGGAGAAATAAAAAAGTTTGATGAAGAATTCTTAAAACGAAATAAAGGTAATTTTGTATATGATTTTATGAATTTAAGAACTGAAAAATATCCAGAAACGATACCTAATGCAAGTAACGGAAGGCCTGATAGTATTTATCAATATTATTATTACAAAAATCATTTTTTTGATGGAGTTAATTTTAAAGATGAGAGAATAATGTTTACCCCATTTTTTGGCGAAAGAATTAAACGTTTTTTCGACCAAGTAATAATTCAGCAACCAGATACAATCATCAGAGAATTAGACAAAATACTTAGTCAGTGTTTGCCAGGCACTTTAGTTTTTAATACTTTAATTGGCCATTTTACTTATAAATACGAAACCAATAAGGCTTTGAGTTTTGATCAGTTTGGAAATTGTAATACTTTTGAAAAGATTTTTGTTTATTTAGCCGATAATTATATCTGCAATGGAAAAGCGCAAGGTATTTATGATGATGCAACTATTTTAAAGATCAAAGACAGGGTAAATATTTTACGTAAGTTATTACCTGGCCAAAAAGTTAGCGATTTGCAAATGATTGATACCATTAATGGTAAGCAAGTATTAAAAATGGGATTTGATACTACCAAAACAAGTGCTGGCGCCACATTTTTGTATAATAAGCATGCTGGTAAATTAAGCACAATGTATAAAACCTTATATGAAATAAATGCAAAATATACTATTTTAGTTTTTTGGGCCGCAGATTGTGGTCATTGTCAAAAAGAGGTGCCAAAATTGTATAAAGATTTGCAAAGCATAAAGGGATCAGTAGATTTTAAAGTTTATGCAGTTCAAACAAAAGATGACTTATTTAACGATTGGAAGAAATTTATAATCGAAAATAATTTAAATGACTTTATTCATGTTTTTGATCCAGTTCATATAAATAATATAAAAGAAACTTTTGACATCACAGGTACTCCAGTTATCTTTTTATTAGATAAGGATAAAAAAGTTAAAGCAAAAAAATTAGCTGCCGATCAAGTCGTTGATATTATTAAAAATCTTGAAACGGCCGAAAAAAACCTAATAAAATAAAATCAAAAACAATTAATAAAACAAAAATGAAAAAATTTATTCTCTTTCTTACCACCGCTACCATTTATTCTTTCTGTGGATTTTCACAAAATGGTTACGATATTAAAGTAAATTTTAAGGGTTGTAAAGACTCAATGGTTTATTTAGTTAAGTATACCTGGGATCAACAATATCTTGTAGACACTTGCAAAAACATAAAAAATGGTCAAATTAAATTTAAAGGAAAAAAAGATTTAGATAAAGGTGTTTACGTTCTTGTAAGCCAATCTAATTCAATTTATTTTGATTTTTTTATAAATGAAAATCAAAAATTTTTAATTTCAACAGATATTTCTGATGTGGTTAATAGCCTTAAAGTAACAGGAAATAAAGAAAACGAAGAGTTTTTTAAATACATTAAATTTATAACTAACAAAAATCAAGATTTTGGTAAAGTTAGTGCCCAAACTATAGGGAAAAGTAAAGAAGATAGCACTAAATTTATGAACGAAAAAATCAAACAATTAAACATAGATGTTAAAAAGTTTGATTCTGATTTTATGACTAAAAATAAAAATTCTTATTTGTATGATGTATTAAATCTTAAAACTGAAAAAGAACCAATTGATATTCCTAAAGCTAAAAACGGACGACCGGATAGCATTTTTCAATATTACTACTACAAAAACCACTTTTTTGATGGTATTAATTTTAAAGATGAAAGAATTATTCGTACTCCTTTTTTTGATGACCGTATAAAAAGATATTTTGAAAATATAATTTTACAACACCCCGACACTTTAAATAAGGAAATTGATTTTATTTTAGCAAAATGCGAAGAAAATAATTTGGTATATAATTTATTGATTGGTTATTTCACATATAAGTTTGAGCAAAGTAAAATAATGGGCTTTGATAAAGTATTTGTTCATCTTGCGGATAAATATATTTTAAGCGGTCGTTCTTCGAGTGTTTATTCTGAAGAAACTGTAAAGAAAATTAGAGAGAGAGTAGATATTATGAGAAATTTATTATTAGATTCTAAAGTATCTGATTTGTTGATGATTGATACCATATATGGTAAACAAGTCAGAAAGATGGGCTTTGATACCGCATCTTCAAGTAAAAGTATTACAGATTTATACTATAAGAATTTAGAAAAGTTGGCCCCAATGTTTAAATCCTTGTACAGTATGAATGCAAAATATACCATCCTGGTCTTTTGGGCAGTTGATTGTGGGCATTGTAAAACTGAAATACCTATTTTAAATACAACTTTAAAAGCACTTAAAGGAAAAATTGATGTTAAAGTTTTTGCTGTTCAAACTAAAGATGAATTATTTAACGATTGGAAAAAATTTATTATTGAAAATAAATTAAATGATTTTGTTAATGTTTTTGACCCTATCCACTTAAATAATTTAAAAGAAAGATTTGATATTTATTCAACACCAGTAATTTATATTTTAGATAGAGATAAAAAAATTAAAGCTAAACGTTTAGCTGCAGATCAGGTATTAGATTTATTAAAGAATTTTGATGCCTTTGATAAATAATCTTTTAAATTTTACAATAATTTGTTTTAATTTTTAAAAAGAAGTAGAGAGTTAATGAAAAAATGAGAACAAGATAATTGATTACTCGATTTTCATAATTCTTATTCAAATGTTGATTCTTTAATAACCATTAATTTATATAAATTATGTAACTAAGAGTAATAATTGACATTATGTTTTTAAAATAGAAATATGAAAAAGATATTTTGTTTACTTTTAGTTGTTTTTAGCAGACTAATTTTTAGTCAAACCGAATTAAAAACGCTTATCAATATTAAAATTGATACTTTAAGTGTAAAAGAATATAATCCTGATGAGATTCCTAAAGAGTTTAGGAAAATATATATTGAATTTGGTTATGGCGATCATGCTGTAATAAATCCCAAAGAGGTAGAGGTTTTAAAAAATTCAGTTATTAAAAGCATTGATCTTGTTTATACTAAATTCCCTATAGATCAAGACTTAAGTGATCTTAACAGAAGGCGTATAGAGTACTTACATTTGTTATGTCCCAGTATATTTAATAATACAATGACAAAATGGAGTATTATAACTCAAACTAATTGTAATAGCGAAAAGAAAGCCAAATCATTGTATCATGGCTTTGTTGTTATATACAGACCTGCTGCAACCGCCGAGAGCATTGCTGAAGAAATCACTTCTCTAGAAAATAATTGGAAAAATAAATCAGTAAAGGATTCATCTGTACTAAAAATTTTCATAAGAAATAAATGGGAAAATATTACTGTAGTTTCTGACTTGACAGGAAGCATGTCCCCTTATTTGAGTCAATTATTTCTTTGGTATAGATTAACGTTTTTAACTAAAGAATTTTCAGAATTTATATTTTTTAATGATGGAGATATGAAATCCGACTACATTAAAAAACCAGGAAAAACAGGTGGTATATATTATTGTAAAAGTACAAACAGAGATACAGTATTTAAAACTGCAATCAACTGTATGAGAAGAGGATTTGGGGGAGATATTCAAGAGAACAATATTGAAGCCATAATTTTAGCTATTAATAAAAATCCAAATTTAAAAGAAGTGATTTTAATTGCTGATAACTGGGCGCCAATGAGAGACTATTCTTTAATGAGTCAAATTAAAATACCTGTACACGTTATTATTTGTGGTTTAACTCCTGGAATTTCAATAAATACAGAGTATCTTGATCTCGCAAGGAATACAAAAGGTAGTATTCACACAGTTGAAGATGATATTAGTCAATTAATTTATATTGCCGAAGGAAAAGTTATTCAAATTGGCGGCTTTGAATACAAGATTATTGGTGGAAGGTTTACAAAAATCCGTAGGACTTAATACTTTATTTTTTGAAGATTTAAGACAGAATTTTTTAAAGGAAATAATAAAAATAATGACTTTATCAGTTATGTTAATTTTATAATTTAAAACCAAAGATATTTATTTAATATTAAACAAATTATATTTTAATAAGTTTCTTGTTTTAGTAACTTAACATCTTCAATTAATTTTTTAACTTCTGTAGAATTTGTGCCATCATACATACCTCTAATTCTTCTTTTTTTATCTATTAATAAAAATAACTCACTGTGAAGAAACCCTTCGGGCGAACCATCATCTTCAATAGCATTTACCAAATAACTGGTTTTAGCTAAATCGTAAATTTGTATTTTATTTCCAGTTAATAAATGCCATTTGTTGGTTTTTGCTCCATATCTATCAGCATATTTACTCAATAAAGCTACAGTATCATGCAATGGATTAACGGAATGAGATAAAATTAATACTGAATCATCAGTTATAAAAGCATTTTGAACTTCTTGTAAATGATTACTCATCATTGGACAAATACTTTGACAACTGGCAAAGAAAAAATTAGCGATGTATATTTTATTTTTAGTTGTATTTTGATTAATAACCTGACCTTTTTGATTTATTAAATTAAAGCTAGCAATTTGATGATAAATAGTATCGCCTTCTATTAATTTTTTTTCGCCGTAAATTGGCAATAATGAACTTTCCTTTTTAGGAGAACAACCAAAGAAGATAATACTAAAAAAAAGGATTATTTTACGAATTAATTTTAATTTCATTTTTCTCAATTAATTTTTGTTTTTCTTCTTTCAATCGTAAATGCTGATATTCTTCTATCAATCTTTTTAATTCAGAAACATAGCGAGCATCATAATATCCTCGAATATTTCGGTTTGCATCTATTAATAAAAAAAAGCTATAATCAATATAATAGGGTTTTTTATTAAAATAGTCTTTAATTTGAAATTTAAAATCCAAACTTTCTAACCCAAAAAAATGGATGTTATTATTATCTCCTAATTTTATTAACTCATCATGTGCTTGAGATTTTCCGTTTTCATATTCAGTTACTAATATAAATGGTATACGTTCTATTTTTTGTTTTTTATAATTTAAATATTCCCACAAACCAGTTAATCTGTAAGAATCATCTCTGTATTTTTTATTTATAAATACTATAACGTATATTGGGTAATCTATTTTTTTTTGCTTAAAATTAATACTACTATCTATGTTTTCCTTTTCATAAAACAAATCACTTACTTTATGATAAATGGTATCGCCATTTTTGTTTATTACTTTTTTTCCATAGTATGGTAATTTTCTCGAATTAATACTACTTGATTCCAAAATAAGCCAGAACATCGATGGAAAAGCTACAATAAGAACTATCAGCCATTTTTTATTTTTCATTTAATTACAAATTAAATTTTAATTTACTCTAAAACTATTTTTTTTGATAACATTTTTTCTCCAAATTTAAGTTTCAAAAAATAAATTCCAGGATTTAAATCTTTTAAATTAATAGTATCTATAACATCTAACCTATTTTCAAACTCTAATTGTTTTATAATTTTTCCAGTCATGTCATAAATAAAAATACTATTAATTTTTATTATACAATTTTTTGTATTAATATTTAATAAGCCGTTGGTTGGATTTGGATAAATATAAATATTACTTTCATCTATAAAATTATTCGTTAATCCAACTATTATCGATCTTTTATTACCTGTAATTAAAGCAGTAATAGTTGGCGTTTGAGATGTAATTAAACTGATACGTGTATAATTGATACTTAAGATTGGAAATTTTTGTGAAGCATGAAAATAATTATAATAGGTTTGTTTTATTGTCCCTACTTGTGATGGAGGGAGGCCTGTAATTAATGAAGCAGATAAGTTTAATGTTTGAATACTTTTAACTCTTAATACGTTAGTTAAGGTAAGATTATTGGGTAATTTAATGGTACCATAACCATCTGCGTTTGATGTTAATGTTCCCGAACAGGTTCCGTTTAAAGAAAACGCGAAGGTTCCGGAAAAATTATCGCTTATACTTGTTCCAAAAGCCATTGGATATTTTGCAGCTATCGCGGAATTTGTAAAATTAAAAGACAAAGTGCTCGAGGTTAGACCTAATAATTCTGTTTGAGAAGTTGGAGTTATTGTAGATTTTAAAAAGGTATATAATCCTCCTTGTTTCTCAACCATATTACAGCCAGAAAAGTTTGCAGAATTTGTAACTGTTATGGGGCTAATATATGTGGTTTCTAATATATTGGATTTAGCATTCAAGTTTGTAAAATCCCAAGTTAAGTTATTACCGGTCAGTCCTATTGGCATACCAGAAGAAAACCCTAAAGTATCCATTGAATAAACAAGATTTGTATCTCCAACTGCAGGCTGGTTAAAACTTTGAGTTAGGATAAGGTTTTGAGATTTTAAAGTTGTACCAATTATAATTAAAAAATAAAAAAAAGTATTTTTCATAGATTAATATTTTAATAAAAAATAGATAAAATAATATAAATAGATTTATTAATTTAAAAAGACTCTTCTATTAATATAACGTGAGAATAATTAAAAGGTTCGATACTATTCTTTAATTTATCAACAAATGTTTCACCATACTTTATATAAAACGAAGAAAAATTTTCAAATCTTTCTTGAGCAATGTTACAAGGAAATAATTTAAATTTAATTTTTTTTATTTGATTTATTTCAAATTCAGATTTTTGTTTTAATGCCTTTTTTGCTTTATTACCTATTTCTTCAATACCTTTTAGCTGCTTTTGAAGTTCAGCTAAAATACTTTTTTCTAATGTTTTTTCAAATGGTAAAATTTTAGTTTGAATTTCAGAATAAACTTGCTTTATTTTTTCTTTTTCGGATTCTAATTCAAAATTATTGTTTTGTAGTATTATATATTTATTTATTATCTCTTGTTCTGTATGAAAAAAATCAATAGTAGATAAATTTAACTTTTCAATTTTAGAAAAGTTTTTTTTATCAATAATCGTTACAAAATTTCTTGGCATTAAAATTGGATAAATAACTTCGTAAGAATTAAACATTTCTTTAAACTCTAACCAATAAGCAATTTCGCTTGGTCCGCCAACGTAACATAAGTTAGGCAAAATAATTTGTTGATAAATAGGTCTTAAAACCACATTAGGACTTATTTTTTCTGGAAAATTTTCTATTATATCGTTGATATCAAAGTCAGATAATTTTTTTTCAGTACCAATTAAATTAAACTGTCTACCATTTTTTTCTATTCTTGTTCGCGCATTTTTTTCTAAATAAAAACAATTTATTTCTCTCGGATTTACTTGACTCGAATACCCTAACGAATTTATTTTAGCTATACTATTTTTTACCTCTTTAAATGCTATATTTTCAAAAATATCTTTTTTGAATTGATTTTTGAATTGTTTTTTAAATAATGAGTCATTTCCATCTGCTGTGATTAAACCGTATCTACCAAATATTGTATTTACTAAAAAACGGGTTGCATTTGCAAGTGTATTATTTTTTAAATATGCATTTTCAAAAAGTAAAATCAATTCATTTGCTGAAACTGAATTTCCAAAAAGTTTTTTTATATGAGGTAAAATTTTTTTAATTTCTTTTGTGTCAAAATCTCCTACTGCTCCAGTTTGTATATCATTCCATTCAATTTTTTTTTCAAAGGCGTTAAAATGGTTTACTTCATCAAAGTCATGATCTTCACTTGCCATCCAATATATTGGCACAAAATGGTAGTCAGGAAATTCTTTATTTAATTCATCGGATAGGTTTATAGTTGTTAAAATTTTATTAATAAAATACAATGGACCAGAAAATAAACACAATTGATGACCGGTAGTTACAGTGTATGTTTTTTTTTGATTTAATAAAGAAATATTATTTAATGTTTTTTTTGTAGTATTTGTAACAAGTTTAGATTGTGCCAAAAGTATTCCACTTAATAATTCTCTATCAAAATTTGAATAAGGGTTACTTAATAGTAAGCTTTTAAATCCAAACTTAGATGCGGGATAATTAAAAAGAGACTTTATTGATTCTTTATTTTCTAAATAATCTTGTACTAATGGATTTAATACTCTAGAACTTTTAAAAGAAAGATTATGTTTTACAAACATTTTAATTTACTATAATTTATTTCCATATGATAAATCACCCGCATCACCAAGCCCGGGTATAATATATGATTGTGAATTTAATTCATTATCAATAGCGCCGCACCATATTGTATAATTTGAATTTGGCATATTATTTTTTAAATAATTTATTCCATCATCGCTTGCAATAGCACAAACAATATGCGTATGTTTTGGTTGACCTTTTTTTATTAGTTCTTTATAAGTTAGAATCATTGATGAACCTGAGGCAATCATTGGATCACACAAAATTAAAACTTTTTCGTTTAAATTTGGAGCGGCTACATATTCAATAGTAATTTCAAACGAATCATCTTTATTATGTTTACGAAACGCACTAATAAATGCATTTTGAGCTTGATCAAAATAGTTTAAAAAACCATTATGTAATGGTAATCCTGCTCTTAAAATTGTGGCAATAACTGGCTGTAAAATTAATTGTTTACTTTCTGCAATTCCTAATGGGGTTTGTGTTGAGGTAGTTTTATAATCTAATGTTTTACTTATTTCGTATGCAAATATTTCTCCAATTCGCTCCATGTTTTTTCTAAATCGCAAACTGTCTTTTTGAATGTTGACATCGCGAATTTCCGTAACGAATTGATTTAAGATTGATGAATTGATTGATAAATTATTAACCATCTTTATGTTATTTATTAAACATATAATTGTTTTAACATTTCTCTATCACTACCGCGTATCCTTGTCCAACTCCAATACACATAGTAACTAAGGCATATTTTTTTCGCTGTAAATGTAAATCAATGGCTGCAGAATTTAAAATACGAGTGCCACTCATTCCTAAAGGATGACCAATAGCAATAGCGCCACCATTAATATTTATTCTTTCATCATTATCACTGAGGCCCCATGCTCTGATACATGCTAAACTCTGGGCTGCAAAAGCTTCATTAAGTTCAATTAAATCTATATCTTTAAAAGTAAGGCCCGCTCTTTTAAGAGCTTTATTTGATGCTTCTACAGGTCCAATTCCCATAATTCGAGGTTCAACACCAATAGCAGCACTTGATACAATTCTTGCCAATGGCTTTAGCTGATGTTGTTTCAATCCTTCTTCGCTTGCTAATAATAATGCTGCAGCTCCGTCATTAAGGCCACTTGAATTTCCTGCGGTTACGCTCCCTTCTTTTTTAAAAGCAGGTTTTAATGCAGCTAATCCTTCTAAACTCGTTTTAGATTTTGCAAATTCATCTTTGTCAAAAATTAAATTAGCTCCATTTTTTTGAGGAATATTAATGGCAACTATTTCTTTTTCAAAACGTTTATTTTGTTGCGCTTTAAAATATTTTTGCTGACTCCAATAAGCAAAAGCATCTTGCTCGGTTCTATTAATTTGATATTTTTCTGCTACATTTTCGGCAGTTTCGCCCATAGCATCAACCCCAAAAGTTTCTTTCATTTTTGGATTAATAAATCGCCAACCAAAACTACTGTCATGTAATTGTTGGTCGCGACCATATGCAGCAACTGCTTTACTTAAAATTAAAGGCCCTCTGGTCATATTTTCAACTCCCGCAGAAATCATTAAATGTTCGTCTCCAACTTGAATTGCCCTCGCTGCGTCAATAGCAGCACTTAATCCACTTGCACATAAACGGTTTACAGTTTGCCCGGGAATTGTAATTGGTAAACCAGCTAATAAAATAGACATACGGGCAATGTTTCGATTATCTTCTCCAGCTTGGTTAGCACAACCCATAATCACCTCGCCCACTTGACTAAAATCAACCGTTGAATTTTTTTTCATTAATTGGTTTAATACAAAAGCGGCCAAATCATCAGTTCTAATAGTTGATAAGGTGCCTCCAAAATTACCAATGGCAGTTCTTAATCCATTTACTATATAAGCTTGTTTCATTTTTATAAGTTTAAAGAGTATACATTCAGGTTTAATTGATTTATAAAACTAAATTTTGTTACAATATTATTTTGTTGGATTTTCGGTTTGATGCTGTTGATTGTTTTGATAAATTTCATCGTCTTCATCGTCATCTTTTTTTAACTCTATACTTTTTTGTTTTGTAAATTAATATTTAGTATAATATTTGGAACATTTGGTTGGCTTATCCAAATTTGTCCATTCCAAAACACACAATTATTTCGCCAATTATCCCAATATAAATTGTGTTTCGTAAAATAAACCCATCTTCTGTTAAAACTTCTTTTTGGGTGCCAATTTGGATGATAAACAAAAATTTTATTAGGTCGGTATCTACTTTTTTTAATAATTATATTATTTCTATGATGGCGACCATTTTTTTCATCTTTGCCATGGTGTCTTTGCGAATAACATTTCGCATTTATTATTAAGCAAAATAATATCAAAAATTTAATTATTTTCATAAGCTATTTTTTTATTTGTTTATAATAGAGATTAGATAACTATGTTTTTATAAAGTTCAATAAAATTTACCATGGTTTAGAAGTTTTATATACCGTACCTTTAAATAAGGCAACAATTAAATCGGGTTTATTACTAAAATATATTTTTATCCGATAATGGCCTAATTTTTTTGTTTCTGTTTCGCAAAAAACTTCTGCAGTAATCTCGTCGTTTTCGTACAAACTTTCAATATGAGAAATAGAGGTTTCGATACTTACACTTTTTATCCCTTTTGAATTCGAAGCAAAAGCTAAGGCACTATCTGCTAAAGAATATGTTATTCCTCCATGGGCAATTCCAAAACCGTTGAGCATTTCTTTTTTTACAATAAGACTAAGTTTGCAACCACCAATTTCTTGTTTTATAATTTTTATTCCTAGCCATTGACTAAAAGAATCTTTTAACATCATCTCATTAATTATTTCATTATATTTCATAAATTAACTATAGAGATTTAATGGTTTTACAATTATAATTTTGGTTTCCATGGAATTTCAATAGCCTTTAATTGCATAGATAACTGGCGAGAAAGCATAAATAAATAATCTGATAATCTATTTAAATATTTTGAGTGAATAGCATCCACTTTTTCGTTTTCGTTAAGACGTAATACATTACGCTCAGCCCTTCTACACACACATCGAGCGATGTGACAATAAGAAACGTAAACATGGCCACCGGGTAAAATAAACGATTTCATTTCTGGTACTTGCTCACTAATTAAATCTATGGCTTGTTCCAAAGTCTCAACATCTTTTTCATTTATTGGTGGTAGCAACATTTTATTAGAATTATTTTTAGACAAATAAATTTTTGGATCGGCTGCTAAATGTGAGCCAATAGTAAATAATCGATCTTGAATTGATATAAGTAGATCGACTGTTTCTTTTACGTTTATAACATCTCTTAATAAACCAATGTGTGAATTTAATTCGTCAACCGTACCATAAGCCTCAATTCTTAAATCTTGCTTTGGTAATCGAGTTCCACCAATTAAAGAAGTTATACCTGCATCGCCTGTTTTAGTGTATATTTTAAATGACATAATTTGAAAGTAAAATTAAAAAAAGGTATAAGAATACTTGACTAACGTAAAGCTAATAATTATTTTTGAGCTTGAATCTGAATTTAAATCTGTTTTTTTTATAAAAAAGTAACATTAGTTAATTAAAAAGTAAAACTAATATTAACATTTGGCATTATAGGTAACTGATTAATAACTTTAAATGTAAAACGATCGACGTAAAAAATATTTTTTTGATTGTACAAATTGGTGGCTCCCATATTTACCTCTAATAAACTATTTTCTTTTAAACGACATTTGTATTTTAAACCAATATCTAATCTGTGAAAATCAGGAAAACGCCCACCATTTAATTCGGCAGGGATATAATTTAATGTTCCGTTAGCAGTTGGAAAATTATAATTGATACTACCTTGAGGATTAAATTGATTAATAAAGCCTTGAGTTTGTGTAAAAGGAAACCCGGTTCCGAAATTCCATCGAGCATTTAATTCCCAATTTTTCTTTTTTCCAAAGATATATGAACTAACAATGTTAATATTATTTCTTCTGTCAAAACTAGGAGCATATTTACTAACAACTCCATTCCCTATATTTCCAAACCATCTGTCGTTAAGGGTTAATGAGTATACGGTCCATAAATAAAAACGTTTACGATCGTATTTTAATACTATATCAAAACCTTGAGCACGGCCTTGTTCTATTATAAAATTCTTTTTAACTTCATCTGGATAGTTTGAAAAAGAAGTATTATCGTCAAATAATTTGTTTCGGTTGATATTGATAATAGTATTGAAAAACTTTTGATATACTTCTATATTAAATTCGATGTGTTTAAACAAATCAAATTCAAATCCAGTTACAATATGATTTGCTTTTTGTATTGATGAGTTAACTATTTGAGCTTGTCCATTTAAATCTAAATATTCTTTCGACAAATCTTGATTTTCGGGAGCATTAATAAACCCATAAAATAAATTTACTATATCTCTATCGCTATTTGCACTCATTAAACTTTGGCTATATAAACCAGCAGCAGTTTTAAATCTGATTTTTTTTGTAAAATTAACTTTTAATGAAGCTCTTGGTTCAGGCGAAACCACATTCATTGTTGCATAATACTGACACCTAAAACTAGGCTCGAATACAATTCGTTTTCTTATATCAATAAATTTATATTTTATAAATGCTCCTAAATCAATTGTTGCTCTGGATAATTTAATTAATGCATATTGTGGGTTTTGGATTTGAAATTCTGTATTTGTGGTTATACCTTCAAATCCAAAACGAATTTCCTTTTTACCAACAAATTTAACAAAATTAAATCCAGTATTTACTCCACTAATACTGCTGTATTTTGAATCTGTTTCTTTGCTAGGATTTTTAAAATCAATACGGTAGTTTGAATATGCAAATACACCTTCAATTAATAAAGAACTATTTTTGGGCACCAATAAAAAATTAGTTCCAACACCTGTGTTTTTCCAACCAAAAGTTGCAATTTCACTATAGTTAACCTTATCATTAAAATTAAACCCAAATAGGCTAAATTTACTACCATTGGTTGAGTTAATAGAAACTTTACTGTATATATCGGTGTAGTTAAAAGGTAACCCGTTTGGGTTAGCATAGTTATATAATATTTTTGAGGTTTGAGGCAGGTAAGAATGTTTGGTTGAAAAAAGGTACGATATGCTGGTGTTTCCATCATCATTTAATTTAAGCAAAGGCCCTTCTAAAGTTGTTTTGGCGCCAAAAGTAGATGCTGATATTTTCCCACTATGTCGTTTTTTATTTCCTTCGCGTGTTCTGATATCCATAATTGAGGAAGTTCTGCCACCATATTCGGCTCCAAAGCCTGCACTGTATACGTCTGCATTTTTCATAATGTCATTGTCGAAAACCGAAAATAAGCCAATAGAGTGAAATGGGTTGTAAACAATTAAGCCATCTAATAAAACTTTATTTTGAACTGGTAAGCCCCCTCTAATGTATAACTGACCCCCTTGGTCGCCTGTAAAAACCACACCTGGTAAAACCTGTAAATATTGAGCTATATCGGGTTCGCCAATGCTTGGAAGTTTATTAATTATAATGGGATCAATTTTTTGAAAGCCCACACTGGTATTTTCTATTTTTTGACTGGCCTCTGTTGTAATTTCAATCTCATCGAGTTTAACCCCTCCTTTGATAGCAAAAAACTTTTTATTAATAATTGAACTTCCTTTTATCGAAAAATGGTCTATAATCGTATCAAAATCAAAATTAGTAATTAACAGAGTATATTCGCCCGGAACGATTCGATTAATATTAAAAAAACCATTTAAATCGGTGCTTGCACTCAAATTAGTATTTTTAAAAAACACATTACAAAAGGGTATTGGCTCGCCATTCGCTTTATCAAAAACAAAACCCTGAACAGTGCTTTCAAACAGTGACTGACTTTTTAAAATAAAAGAAAAAAACAATAAAACAATAGATAAAAATCTTTTCATTAAGTCACATTGAAAATGCGTTGTAAATGTAATTAATATAATTTAAAATTATTTTTACGTTTTTAATATAAAAATTAATCTAATGCTAATTAATTAAAATTTTAATTTAAAAAATAAAGAACATTCTAATCAATTAAATCAAATCTTAAAATATAATTAAAAAATATTAACAATTTATTTTTAATTATTAAAAAAAATTTTTTAGTTTTACTTTTAATTTTTTTATGAAAACAAAAGTATTTGGTTTAATTGTTATACTTATTTTTTTTAGCCAAAAAACTAAAGCAACAGATTGGTATTTGAATAGTAATACTTCACTTAATTCTGCTCTACTTAGTTCTTGGACCAGTAATTCTAATGGCTCTGCTGGATCTGTTCCAT
>SXGQ01486021.1_pt1 | contig 95532 bp, 90 predicted proteins | sample 3178371 | NCBI WGS metagenome assembly SXGQ01 (sample SAMN11356859, study PRJNA531348) | freshwater metagenome | isolation source: freshwater sample F1-20 | place: China: Fuxian Lake, Yuxi | collected 2017-12-25 | reverse complement strand
CGTATTGCCGACACCATCGGAGGTATCTGCAAAATGTCGCCCACAAATTGTGCATCAATAATGCGTTGTGTCTCAGTAACATCTGGCGCCGACATGCCGTGAGTTTTGGTAACCACGCCAGCACTGTCAAGGGTGTCGGTTTCAGATCCAAAGACAATTTGAGCAACATACTCCTTGTCCATGCCACTCAAAAACCGCATCAGTCGAGTTGCGTTGCCAACTCCGACGACCAAAACACCCGTTGCATCGGGATCAAGGGTCCCTGCATGCCCGACTCGCTTTTCTGCCAATGATTTTCGCAAGCGGGCTACTGCGGCGTGGCTCGTCATGCCCGCTGGTTTGTCAAGAACAACCAGCCCATGCACGGTTGGTGGTTTACGCCGTGCCATTCGCTTCGTCGTCTGCTTGAGGCGCAACTGGGTTGTTATTGGCATCAAGTGGCCTGATTCGCAGCAATTCTTCAATTCGCTCTGCACCACGAATGACCTCGTCTGGCTTAAACGACAACACGGGCGTTTTACGGGCATGCATTTGGCGGTTGATTGATGCTTGAATTTTGGCCCGATGTTCGCCGAGAGCTTCCTGAATCGCGGCGTCTCCCTCTTCTCCTGACATTGAGTCATAAAAGACAACTGCGCGATTCATCTCGCTATCCACATCGATAGAGGTCACCGACACAAGATCAAGTCGCTCATCGTCAATGCGAATGAGTTCGTCGGCAATGATTTCGCGCAGGACTTGAGACAAGCGCGCCGCACGAGGGTATCCGTGCGATGTTCCGCCCTTGGGCTGGCGCTGACGAGATCGCGGGTTTTGTTTTGTCACATGCCTACGGTACCTACAGATTCACCAATGAGAGCGAACTCTGCGTCTTGAGACCTACGATGGAGAGGTTATGACGTCTTGGCGAACCTCCGATTCTGCGGGCTTGATTCCACCGCATCGCTACACAGCAGCGCTTGCCGCGAGCATCGAACAACGGTGGCAAAACTACTGGCAAGAGAACCACACGTTTGATGCCCCAAATCCAGCAGGACCCCTTGCCGACCCAACTGGCGTGGCAAATCGGTCCAAACTTTTTGTGCTTGATATGTTCCCATATCCCTCGGGGGCAGGATTGCATGTCGGGCATCCGCTTGGCTACATCGGCACCGATGTCTACGCCCGATTCAAACGAATGCAGGGCTACAACGTTCTGCACGCACTCGGATATGACAGTTTCGGATTGCCAGCGGAGCAACATGCCATCAGCACGGGCATTCATCCGCGCGTCAACACGGACTCCAATATCTCCAATATGCGCCGCCAACTTCGTCGTCTTGGTCTCGGACACGACGAGCGACGCAGTGTCTGCACGACAGACGAGGAGTTTTACAAATGGACTCAATGGATTTTTTTGCAGATCTACAATGCCTGGTTTGATCCGTCCACCAGTCGGGCTCGTCCGATTAATGACCTCGTTGCCCAGTTCGTTTCAGGTGAGCGAAAAACCAGCGAAGGAAAGGCATGGAGCACATTGACGCCGGCTCAGAAGTCTCTTGAGACCGATGCCTTTAGGTTGGCCTACTTGTCGGATGCTCCTGTTAATTGGTGTCCAGGTCTCGGGACGATATTGGCCAACGAAGAAGTTACTGCCGAAGGTCGCAGCGACATCGGCAACTATCCAGTCTTTCGCCGCAACATGCGCCAGTGGACCATGCGAATCTCCCTATTTTCCGACCGACTGCTTGGCGATCTTGACAGACTCGACTGGCCAGAGCCAATCAAACTTATGCAACGTAACTGGATCGGCAGAAGTGAAGGTGCACGGGTCTCGTTTTCGTCATCAGCCGGAGCAATAGATGTGTTCACGACACGCCCCGACACATTATTTGGTGCGACATTTATCGTGCTCTCACCGGAGCATCCTCTCGTTATTGCTTTGACCACCGAAAAGCACCATAAAAACGTCGAAGCATACATCAGTCAAGCCGGCGCTTCGTCTGATGCCGACCGCCAAAATGATTCGCGAGCAAAAACTGGAGTCTTCACTGGTTCGTATGCCATCAACCCTGTCACTAATCAGCCGATTCCGATTTGGATTGCTGATTATGTCTTGATGGGCTACGGGACGGGCGCCATCATGGCGGTTCCAAGTGGTGACCAGCGGGACTTCGAGTTTGCGCGGCAATTTGATCTCCAGATATTGGCAACCCAAATGCCGAGTGCGGACTGGTTCAATCAACACGACATCACGCCGAGTGATGACTGCACGACGTGGCCAAGTGCTTATGTCGGCGAGGGTGATTACGTGAACAGTGCCAATGACACTCTTTCGCTGAATGGACAGCGCTCAATCTCTGATGCAAAAAATTTGATCAATGCGTGGTTGACAGAGAAAAATGCTGGAGAAGCAACGGTTTCTTACCGATTGCGAGATTGGCTTTTTTCACGACAACGCTATTGGGGTGAACCTTTCCCGATTGTTTATGACCAAGACGGTCTTGCCTATGACTTACCCGAATCCATGTTGCCCGTTTTGTTGCCAGAACTTGCTGATTTCTCCCCTCAACTGCTCGATCCCATGGACAGCGACTCAGACCCTGTTCCACCACTGGCCCGTGTTGCTGACTGGGTTACAACCACTCTTGATCTCGGAGACGGACCTCGTCAATATCGTCGTGAGGTCAACGTGATGCCCCAGTGGGCAGGCTCATGTTGGTATGAGTTGCGATATCTAGATCCAACCAACACTCGACAATTTGTTGATCCAGAAGTTGAAAAATATTGGATGGGCCCAGCAAGCGACGGACACACTGGTGGTGTTGACCTTTATGTTGGCGGCGTCGAACACGCCGTGCTGCATCTTTTATACGCACGATTTTGGCACAAGGTGCTCTACGACTTGGGACATGTCTCAAGCGAAGAACCTTTCCACCGATTGTTTAATCAGGGTTACATTCAGGCCTATGCGTATCGTGACGACCGAGGACAAACTGTTCCGGCTGAGAAAGTGAAAGAGACCAATGGGACATTTACGTTTGACAACGAAAAAGTAACTCGCGAATATGGCAAAATGGGCAAAAGCCTCAAGAACATCGTCACGCCAGACGAGATGTATGACGAATACGGGACTGATACTTTCCGGCTCTACGAAATGGCGATGGGACCACTTGAAGCGAGTCGCCCCTGGAACACTCGCGATGTTGTTGGCATGCAACGTTTCTTGCAGAGGCTTTGGCGCAATGTGGTGGACGAAGAAACTGGTCTCTTGACAGTTTCCCAAGATGCGATTCCAGAAACATTGCTCCGCCAGTTGCATAAATGCATCGCTGGGGTGGCCGCCGACATGGAGGCCCTGCGCTTTAATACCGCCATCTCAAAACTCATTGAACTCAATAATGGACTGACGCAACATGTCAATTCAGGACTATCCACACCTCGTGACCTCATTAAGCCGATGGTGCAGATGCTGTCACCATTGTGTCCTCATCTTGCAGAAGAAATCTGGGCCTTGCTTGGACACGAAACCACCATCACCTTTGAGCCTTTCCCGATCGCTGATCCCAATTTATTGACCTCAGACACTGTTGAAGTCCCAATCCAAATCAATGGCAAGGTGCGGTCACGAATCTTGATCCATATCGGTGCATCTCAAGATGAACTGCTTACTGCAGCCACTTCCGATCCCAAAATAATCGCCGCTCTTGGTGGCTTAGTTCCTGCCAAGTCCATCGTGATTGTCGACCGACTTGTCAACTTCGTTGTCTAGTTTTTTCACCCCTAAGACTCATTCCGTTTACCTCTATCGGGCAGAATAAAGAAGTGAGCAAAAACCAACTGGTCAGCCCCAAGCATAAAGTCATCGCCCTTGTGGCCCATGACAACATGAAAGACGAACTGCTCGAGTGGGTTGAGAGTCATCGGGAGCAACTGGCCCTGCACACTTTGATTGGCACCGGAACTACCGGAAAACTCGTTAGTGATCAGACGGGATTAGAAGTTGAGCGACTTCGGAGTGGGCCACTAGGTGGTGATCAACAAATCGGAGCGCGCATTGCTGATGGAAATGTTGACGTCTTGTTGTTTTTTTGGGACCCGCTTGAGCCGCAGCCACATGACCCCGACATCAAAGCCCTATTGCGAATTGCTGTTGTTTGGAATATCCCCGTCGCCTGCAATCGTGCAACTGCTGATTTCATAATGTCCTCACCTCTCATTACGGGTGAATACATTCGTCAAGTCCCAAGCCACGTTCGGTAGTCATGTCATTCACATCTGTTCTTGGCGCTTGGTGCCTGATTGTCAGCCTGTCATTTATCTGGCCCCAAGTGTGGCGCATCTATCGGCACGACTCAACGCACGGTCTTTCAATCACGGGGAACCTGTACAGCCTGGTTGCTTCAATTTTATGGCTGACATACGGAATTTTTGAACATCGTCCGCCGATTTATATCAGCAATATTTCATTCTTTGTGGCGGGATTGTTGATCTGTTTGCAGCTTTCCAGACATCAAAAAGTCAAGCACTTGCACATTGCGGCCACATGCATTTTGGGAATTTTGCTGATGCTTGGTGCTCGCTCGATTTCTGTTGATGCAGTGGGCTGGCTGGCCATCTTGGTGAGTACTTTTGGAATCTTGCCACAAACTATTCACGTCATCAGCTCACACAGCCTGCACGGTATTTCGGTTCTCAGCTATCGAATAACTTTGATTTCGTCAATTTCGTGGCTCATCTTTGGCATCACCGTCCGCGATCCAATCGTGTCTCTTCCAAATCTGATCATTGGACCATGTGTTGTGTATATCTTGATCAAGGCGCAAAAATGGCACGCCTCTGATCAGTCCGTTGTCGCAAACCTCGAAACTATTTAAGGAATTGTTTTGCAACCGCAAGATCGTTGGTATCGGGCTCGCCACCGTATTGCAATACAAGACGGTTCACTCCCTCGTGTTGCCACTGCCTGCGCTGGGGATGGCTTGGGTCGAGCAATGCGACATCCCATTTGGACCACACTGACATAATAAAATTTGGTCGATTGACGGCTGCCAAATGCGCTGCACCAAGAATCTCACTTCGTTTGGCGTGCCCTGCCCACACGTTGACACCGTCTGAATGCTGCCCTGCAAGACGAGCAAGCGCAATACTATTTACCCCGATCAATACGGGAATTGACTTGGTGGTCTTGGCGAACCCGACATACTTTGCATCTCTTTGGCTCGCCCACAACTCACGCAGCAACTCAATGGTCTGAACCACGCGTTCGTGTCGCCTCCCAAGCACTGGTTCGATAATGTTGCCCAACACATGTTGCTCGGCGGCAAATGCGCTGCGCGGTGATGAACCAGCCCCAATACCAAGCAAAAAGCGTCCCTCGGAAATATCTTGAACTGATGACGCGGCGAGGGCCAAAAGACCTCCGCTTCGGTTGGCAACATTTGCTACCAGGGCGCCAACATTTACAGAGTGCGTTACAGCAGCGAGTGCGCCCAATGTGGTGAAGCACTCCTTCATTGAGTCGGAGCCAAACAGAGCGCCAGAAAAATGATCCAAAACCCAAACAGTATTGAACCCAGATTGTTCGGCAACAAGCGTGGCTTCTGATAACGCCGGCCACGAGCAAGACCCTTGGTTGAATTGAATGTCGATAATCATTGACTATTCAGCAGTCTCACCCATTCACAATTGCCATCTGGCCAAATCTCGAGCATCTGATTTGCCACATCACAATGCAGCGGATCGTTTTGCCACCGTCGCAACGATCCCTGCCACCAATTATCATGCATCAACGTCGATGTAATTTTCCCTAAATCCATATCAGGTGGCTCAAGCAAAACAAGCCTTTCTCCATCACCCTCATGGTCAATGGCCGAGACATGACAAATCATCCCAAGTTGATCTGCTTCTTCTGGTCGCGGATCATGTCCAATTTGCATAATTGATGCCCAAACCGCCGCGCCATCAACATCAGCTGCACTCACTCCACTTGGATGAGTGGACTGAAGTATTTGCACCGCGGTCTCGAATGCCCGCACCCCAATTTGTCCGACAATTGTCTGATAAGCCCGTTGTTCAGGTTCGGTATCGACAAAGACCGGCTCAAAATTTTTCTCAATACCCTCATAATTAACCACGGAGCCATGTGGCGCAGTCATCAGCGCTTCTAATAATTTGAGTGATCCGAGCAACATTACATTTGTTTTCATCCCTGAAAAATCACTGACTGCCGACGAGGACATCGCCAGTCGAGTTCGTTGGGCTGTTGCGTCCCAGTACAAACCAGTAAAAATTCCTTCAATGATTGAGCCACCATTGCTCTGCTGTTCTACGAGATCTGCCAAATCAGCAAAAGTACTGCCAGTCCAACCCAGATCAACCACAAAATGACGACCAGTTTCCAGCAATCCTTGCTTCTTCAGATACCCCAACAAACGAGCGCGCAACTCATGGGACGACTCAACCAGCCTTTGCTCGTTGGCAAGGATAAGGGCTCGCCCACTATGCACGTTGACCATTTCGTGTAAGTCGACGTCAGTGCCATTTCTCTGCAATGAAAATCCGAGACGGCGATTCAGACGTTCAACTGACAGCACTTCATCGTTGCCGATCATTTTTTGTTGCACTGTTTGAGAAGCTCCGTTGATTGCCGCCCTCCAAATCACGGACCGCGACATTGCCAGATATCCGGCATCGGGCAATGCTGGATCATCACGCTTTAGAAAATTCCAGACCAGATGCGACAAGTATCCATCTCGTGCGGCAAAGTGAACCGTCGCCCCAGGTGTCGAGGCGAGTGCAGCACGCGCCCGCTGGATTTGATCGACAATAATGAGCGCGACAGTTGTGGTGCCAACGACACTTTCGACGCTCCAGTCGTATCCACACAACTCGTCGCGCACATGCGCCTCCAGCCGAGAATGCGTCATCACACTCGGTGCCGAATTAAATGATGCTCGGTGGGATCTGATCAGATCACTGTTGACCACGACACGGATTCCTTGTCGTTCGGCCTGTACGCCGTCGGCTTCTGGGTTGTCTCCAACATGCAAAATCTGATGCGCATCGACACCAAGTTGATCCAGAACCGTCATCCAGAGGTGTCCATTTGATTTCATACCAGCGTGTTCACAACTCACAAAAATGTCTGGTTGTACAAGTCCCGTGATGCCAGCGGACTCGGCCATCCGCCATAGTTGTGCGCTGGGGAGATAATTATCACTGACTACGACCACGCGCACTCCGTGTTCACGGGCTTTTTGGATAAGTGAGATTGCACGGGGAACGCCCCGACACATCGCAACCTCAAGATCCATCTCTAATGTCATCAGCCTGACGCGCTCTTTGTAGTTCAGCCCAAGCGCTACTTGGAGATGATGATAGATGTCCTCAATCGTTACATCACACCTGTCATCAACTTCTTGTTGGCATTGACGCGCGACGCGTTCTGCTTCGATGCGCCGCCTAGCAAAGCCCTGATAATGGCGTTGGCCGTCAGCAATGATGCGCTGCTCCAGAGCTGCAAAAACATGTGTCGGTTGCGCCACACTACGGGTAATGAGAGTGTCGAAAAAATCTATCGATAAAACTTTAATTTCACCGCTCGAAAAATCAAACGGAGAAATTGCCAGTTCTGGAGACATCTCGTTGACTACTTAGCAATGAGGCGTTTAATGGCGCGAAGCCCATGGGCTGGATTTAGAACGACCCTAAAAATACGTCGCCACAGACGTCGCTGTTGGATAATGTGCGCCAGTTGATGGGCAATATCACCTGACATCGAAAGTTGCAGATCCCGCACCACGCGCTCAAGACCTTCAACGCGCTTATTCGAATCATCCATTGCCCGAACAGCCTCGGCAGCTTGGCGCGCCCCCGCTGCTGTCAGTGCAAGTTCGCCCTTGTTGAGTCCATTTGGCATTGTCTCCCCAAGCCAACGATCAATCAATAAATCACGTGCTGATATTTCCTTTAGCTTTGAATCGGCATGAGAAGTTTCTGCTTCTTCGTCGCTACGAATAGACCGTGAGTGATGCCGTGCAAGATCTTCTGGAACAGCCATAATCACGGATTGCTCGGCGATGCGAACTAGAAATTCCCAATGATCAAGAGCAGGCAACAATTCGTCAAATCCCCCCATTTTTTGCGCTGCTGATCGCCTGATTAGCACCGAGCCGGGAGGGGGAACATGCCCCGCAACAAGGGAAATAAAAGTCAACTGACCATCATCCACGACCGAAAGTGACTCTTGAATCGGCCACAACCGATTTGCCCGTTGAGTCTCAAGAACTTGTTTGTAGCTTGTTGCTGCTGCAGCCGCACTCTTGTTTTGATCCAGAATACCGACCGTTACTTTTAGAAAATCAGGATGCCAGGTTTGGGAATCATCTTGCATCACCACGTAGTCCGACTCGGACATTGCAACGCCGGCATTAGAAGCCGCCCCACCGCTGACGCAGGTCTCAAAATGATGCGTCACAATTTGAGCGGCACCATGATTCAAAGAGGTACCTGCAACTTTGACGATTGCATCAACAGCTCGTGGGTCCCCACCATTGTTCACAATAATCAGCACCCAATCTGAAAATGTCTGCTGCTGTACGCTCGCAATCGCACGGGCCAAGAGCACTGGTCGTTCAAAAGTGCGCATGATGATTGCCACCTTTGCGGTGGGCAACGAAGACGACATTTTACAAGTGTAGAACCCAAGGCCCGCCACCATGGTGAAGCAGGCACAAAACCGTGATTGGAACTCGGTTTATTGAGTTGCAAGACTGGCGCGAAACTCGCCATCTGCGATGAGTGCGGCAATCTCAGGAGAGGGTTCAGACAGCCTTTCAAGCGTCACGCCTTTTATCCCTCCCGTAAACCTGAACACATGCGGGTACGGACCGACTGGAGATCCAGTATCTAGCCCGATGTCAAATGTTTCACCGCTCATTGAGAACACGATTGGGACGGATTTCTCTACGCGCGCGTACGCAGCCGCAACACCATCGATCAGAAGCACAGTGTGACCACCAGCTCCGAATCCACCATCATAAACAAAGTGAACAATAATTTCATGGCGACCAACAGTGAGCGAAGTTGCTGTCCGCGCCACATATTGTTCGTGACCCAGCCAGTTGTACAAATACACCACATGTCCATCATCGTCAACATACAGGGACCACCCCGCCATGTTTCCGCCTTGACACGCGATCACGCCACTTACTCCCGATCTGAGAACATCAACGACAGCAGTGATACGAAAGGAGCAGTTCTTTAGACTCACAACGGATCTTTCGGGCATACGAACGTGGTCAGTCGTGTAAGTAAATTTATTCAGCCCACCCAGACTCTCTGGCGGCACCATGGCAAGACCAAATGATGAGCCAGGTTCGCGCATTGGATAAATATTGTGCTGCTTGGCTTGCTCATCAAACATAGCCCGTAACTCACGAAGTTTCTGCGGAAATTCCTGCGCAAGATTTTTTCCTTGAGAAAAATCATCTTGGATGTTATACAGTTCCCATTTCTCTTCTGGACCATCAAAAGGAAATGTACCAAAACGATTCCAGGGCACTCGACCGTGGTAGCACGACGCAATCCAACCGTCGTGATAGAGGGCCCGATTGCCAAACATCTCAAAATACTGCATTGTGCGCCTGCTAAGCGCGAGTGCATTATCAAAGGTGTACAACATTGACACGCCATCAATGGGCATCTGTCGGATTCCGTTCACGTGTGTGGGCATCTTGATTCCGGCTGCAGCCAAAATAGTTGGCATGATGTCAATCACATGATGAAACTGGTCGCGTAGTCCGCCAGCATCTGTTATTGCCACTGGCCACGACACGGCCATTGCATTGCGTGTCCCACCAAAGTGCGAGGCAACTTGCTTCATCCACTGAAACGGTGAATCGAGTGCCCATGCCCACCCGACGTTGTAATGATTCTCGCAGCGTGCTGATCCGAAATCATCCATATGATCAAGCAGCCACTCAGGGTCTTCTGGAACACCATTTTGAAATGACGGTGCGCTCCACGCTCCATGAATGGTTCCCTCAGCAGACGCACCGTTATCGCCCGTTATATAGATAAACAGCGTGTTCTCTTCAATGCCTAGTGCCTCAACTGCGTCAAGCAATCGGCCAACTTGGGCATCAGTGTGGGCAAGGAAGCCAGCAAAAGTTTCCATCAACTTGCTTGCAACGGGCTTATAGCGATCCGGGTAGTCGGCCCATGCTGGAATCTCTGCGGGTCGTTCTGTCAGTAGCGTCGTTTCAGGAATCACACCAAATTCTAATTGCCGCTCAAATATCTCAGTGCGCAACGCGTCCCATCCACCATCAAAATGTCCATTGAATTTATCAATCCATTCCTGCGCGACGTGGTGTGGACAATGCATCGCCCCTGTTGCGACATATGTAAAAAAAGGACGTTCAGGATGTGAAGCCTTTTGTATATTCATCCAAGAGATCGCCTGATCAACAATGTCCTCTGTCATGTGATAATCGGCGCGACCTTCATAGGGCATGATCGGAGTGGTCTGATCAAACATGGGCGGCTCCCACTGGGATGCTTCTGCATTGATGATTCCGTAGAAGCGCTCAAAGCCCATTCCTGTTGGCCATCTATCAAACGGCCCTGCCAAAGTCTGCTCCCATAATGGCGTGAGGTGCCATTTGCCAAAACATGAAGTTGAATAACCTGACAAGCGCAAAATCTCCGCTATCGACGCAGCCTCCTTGGGGATCACGCTGTCGTACCCGGGAAAAATATTTGCAGCCTCGGGAATACCACCCATATGCACGGTGTGGTGATTGCGACCAGTCAACATTGCCGCTCGAGTCGGCGAACACAGTGCTGTCGTATGGAACTGGTTGTATCGCAGTCCATTTTTTGCAACTCGGTCGAGTGCAGGAGTAGGAACAGGTCCACCAAATGTCCCGCATGTGCCAAAGCCAACGTCATCCAGTAACACCAACACAATGTTTGGCGCGCCCTTTGGCGCTTGCGTAATCGGCAGCGGACTTAATGTTGAATCGGCAATTGTGCGACCCATCACACCCCTAAACGGCGGAGTTGCCGTTGGTAGCGACAAACCAGCAGGATCGCTCAAGATGAAAAACCTGCGTTATCTATCGCCAAACGAATTCGATCAATCATGATGGCATCTCCAGAGAAAACAATCGAGCCATCGGCTACCAGCGCGGACCAAGAACCACCTCTGCCCAAAACGGAATGCAAAGTTTTTTGAGACATCGTCACCACGCTAGGGGCACCACTTCCATCAGTTGGAACAGCAATGCAATTGCGAACATGTAGTCCACAGATCTCTCCACCAACATGAAACGCCACATGGTGATTAATGCCCTCGGCCTTAGATGGTTCAAGCAACACCCGAAGCGTGTGCACAAGGTCGGTACTTGAAGTCGTATCGAGCGTGTTTGACCAGAAATTGTGATTGTTGAAGTGATCCATTGAAGAGGAAGCATCTAGATGTCGTGCTCGAGTAATTGCCCAGTTGCGTATATTGGCTGCAGGTGTTCGTTCTGCAATCACGCGCAGACAAGCGGCAAGCAATTCTCTGTCACTCGTAGTCGCGCCTTTGGATCTCACAAGCCACGTGGCAAGTTCGGTCGCCCATCGGATGTCATTGTTTGCCAAAGCATCTTTAGATTGCTTTGCCACTTCTGTACGTCCACCGAACCCATCAATGAGTTTTGAGTGTCGCTCAAGTGGCTCAAGTGGGAACAACTTGGACTCATCCCCATCAAACCAACCGCGCAGCCCAATGTAGATCTGACGCAGGTGATGCTCAACAACTCCATATCTTTCCGACGTGAGATAATCCTCGTCATAGAGGGCTGGCAGTGTCACGCCAGATGCGATCTCGTCCATCGTCCATCCCTTGTTCATAGCTCGAACGGTTTGATCCCACATGAACTGCAAAGAGTCTCTGTACCGAGTTGCTTTCTCAAGAATGTTGTCTTTTCCAGTTAACGCCGGACCGTGCGTCGCGACCATGTATTCAGGTGCCCAATTAATAATGTTGTCAACTCCAGGTATCAATACACGTGGGTCTCGATATTCCTCTCCGCGAATCGCATAGACATTGAATACGGTTGGCCACACCGAGTTGTGAACACACGTTGCAATCTCGGAGAAATACATATTGATTGAGTCATCGCAGTCGCTAGGCGAATGCTTCATTTCGACACGCAAACCAGCAATAGTGAGTGACGCACTTTCTCCGATTGGATGAGTCACTGGCAAATAGCCTGCAGTCACCGTTTGAAAAGCTGGGTTACGAAACCAAAATCCGAGACCAACATTTACTGTTCCATCGGGGCCATCTGCTGGCATTGCAATTGCGAACTGCTCTACGATTCCGCGCACATACGCTGGAGCAATTTCTGCTCCGATGCGTGATTTATTGTACCCAATCTTCTCATGTCCATAGATGGGCAGTGGCGTGACATGATTTGCCTCCTTAAACACTGCGGTGGTTCCCTCAACATAATGAAAATGGCTGTAGATAACTGCAGCAATCGGTGCGTCGGTAATTTGTCGAAGTCGACGAAGCGCCTCTGTCATTTCTTCTTCAGATTCACCGGTGTCAATAGCGATAATGCCCTCAGGTGCCTGAATAAAAGTCTGGTTCGATAGACCATTTCCGATCAGACACCAAACCCCTGATCGCACCTCATCAAACTGCGCCTTTATGACGTCGCTTTGGGCTAAGTGGTCCTTGTGGACTCTTTGTCCTCCTGAAGTAACCACCACATTTTTGTCGTGAGTATCAAAACTTCTTGTCATCTAGACATCTTGCCACAGCCGTAACGCTCTTACTTCAGCCTTACTCTGAGGTGTTATTGTCTTGCCATGAGGGCCTCACGCCGGTTTGTTCCTACTGCTACGGCGGTGCTCTGCCTCGTTTCAATAATCACTCTCCCCAGCATCGCCTCTGCGGCTCGAAGTGGTGACTCCTGTAAAAAAGCCAAAACAACAATGTCGTACACAGCGAAGGGCAAAAAAGTAACGCTGGTGTGCACAAAGGTGGGCAAAAAACTTATCTGGGTCAAAAAACCCGCGTCGCCAACGGTCGCCTCATGTGCGTCTGGCGGTGCTTGCAAAATCGGAGACATCACTCAGAGTGGCGGAATTGTTTTCTATGTCTCCCCCACCGCCATTAATTCTGTCGCCGGAATCAGTGCTGGTGGAATCTATTTAGAAGTTGCGCCAACTGATGTCTCTTTGGATGCTGGATGGTGTTCTGACACAACGCATGCCATCACCCTTGACGACATCCCGTTTAGCACCGACATTGGATTTGGTGCGCGTAATACTCTCATCATGACAACGGGTACGGCTGACTCCATCACGCCAGCGTGTACAACAGGTGCTGGAGTACTTGCGGCCAACCTCACCGTCGGTACATATTCTGATTGGTTCCTGCCTTCCAAAGATGAACTGGGTCTGATCTATACAAATCTAAAAAAACATGCTCCGCCTCTTGGTGCATTTGTCGATTCGGCCTACTGGAGTTCAAGCGAAGTAGGAGCCACCTGCAAGATCGGCCGCATGTGCACCAACTTCGCCTGGGCGCAAGTTTTTAGCAATGGCGGACAGGGAGAAACCGGCAAGGGAACTCGCAGTAAATTCCGCACTGCCGGAAATGCAGTTCGCGCAATTCGCGCATTTGGCTAAACCATGTCGATGATTGAATCGTGGAGCTGAGGGGAATTGAAACCCTGACCTCTTGCATTCCATGCAAGCGCTCTGCCAACTGAGCTACAGCCCCCAATGGGCTTCAAATAATACCAACCGTTATTCCCTCTACCCCACGCACCTCGCGAGTTATCGCCAATTCACGGGGACAACATCTTTATAAAGTCGCTCAATTTCATAAAAACGGCGGGTCTCCTCGCCAAAAATATGCACGACGATGTCGCCGTAGTCAATCAAGATCCACTCTTGTTCATTGGCACCCTCTGATCTAAGCGGTGAACGACCAGTTGTTGCGCGCACAACACCAAGAATTTCGTCTGCCACCGCCCGCACAAGACGTTTATTTGAAGCACTGGCCACGACAAAATACTCGGTGATGGCCAAGATGTCGCCAACGGGCAAAATTATGATGTCATCTGCTTGCTTGCCATCAGCGGCATTGGCTGCCACAATCGCCAAATCTCGTGAGTCAATTTCATTTTGCTCTACGGCCGTCATGAACTCCCAATCGTAGTTGTCGTCGCGATGACTGCGCCCTGGGCGCTACCGATAAAGGCACGGAAATCTTCTCCCAACACCAATTGAGCATCAATTCCATCAACTCGCTCATTGGTTTGATCGAAATCAATTGGACCAAACAAGGTTGGGAACAACTCCAAATCACTCCTCACTAGTTCATCGTTGTATTTAATGACCGTGTGAGCTGCCGGCACTCCCCCCACTCCTCGCACCACGATGACATTGGCGCCGATATAGGCAAGACGAAGCACTGCTTGGCGAGTGATTCTGGCATCTTCAAACGGGCTATCAATCATAAAAGAAATCATTGCGCTGCCAGCCGTGACGGCGCTCGGAACGACGCTTGCCATCACCATGATGATTTCACCTCCGTCTAGGTCATACAAGTCGAGTGCGGCGGGGTTGCGCTGGGGTTCGGAGACAAATGTTCCGTTTAATTGCCACTCTTGAACGGGCCCATTTATCACTGCACCAAAAAAAGACGCAATGTCTGTTGGAATGACAAATGGTGAAATCACGGTACTCTCAGTTGCGGGCACCGCCGATGGCAGAGTCTTTTTTATTGCACTAGCAACGGTCGCCCATAAAAGTTTGATGCGTCCGAGGCGATCAGCCTCAGGAACACCCTGCTCAGACGCCATCAGACCCTGAGCGATTTGTTGCGGAGTGAGCGTCTGTTGTCCGGCGTTCAACATCACGATGTTGGAGCCATCGGGTGCAGTATTTATTACTTCTTTTTCAATCAACATGGTCTGCTCTCCAACAGGGGCGAGCATTGCAGCAAGGTCAAGCATGCTTACTTTGGCTGCGACACTAAAAGTCACATTTAGGAGCCCCTCGACATCGACAACAAACGCATCAAATCCTGATGTCTTGTATGTATCTGCAATCCGATGGATCTCTCCTGACTTAGGGATCTCAGCATTGGCGCCAACAGGAATCGAAACGATTGTGCCTCCAGTCGCCCCTGGCGCAATTGCCAACATCGCCAACATCGTCACTTCGTCTGAGTCGTTCACGCCGACCAGCAAAGCCGCGGGTGTGGTCGGAATTTGTAAAGCTGGCTCCTCGGCCACATTATTGCCGCCTTTGCTATTGAGCAATGAGTTGGCACCTATGACGATGCCCGTCGGAATCAGGACGACCCCCACCAACCCAAACACCAGCGCCAGCATCATGCGGCGATATCGACGTGCCTTGATTGCACTCATTAATTATCCATCGCTTCGTCTGCTTCTTGATACAAATTTCGTTGCTTGATAATTTCCAACACAGACGGAACCACCAAATGGTCAACAGATTGTCCCTGACTTATGCGCCGTCGAACCTCGCTACTTGACGCCTCTATATCGGCTATCACCACGCATTGCGCATCAAAATTATTTACGTCGTCAAGAACCATCGCATCGCGGTTCACAATAACAAGAGTCGATAATGAAGTGATCTCTTCCCATCGGTGCCAAGTTTTAAGACCAAGTGCTGCGTCGGCGCCAATGATGGTGAATAATTCGGTGTCAGGCTGCTGCTGCGAAATTTTTTCAAGGGTGTCGACCGTATAGGTTGGTCCGCCGCGGAGAACTTCATCATCACCAACATCAAGTCCAGCAATGCCGTCTACTGCTGCGTGAGTCATTGCCAAACGGTCTCCTGGGGACTCCACATTGCCCCCGCTTGCCTTCTGCCAGGGTTCACCCGCCACCATTAAAGTCACCATGTCAAGAACAAGGGCATTTTTCACATTCAGAGCCGCAATCACGTGGCCAACATGAGGGGGGTTAAATGTGCCCCCAAAAATTCCCAGTCGACGAGTCACGAATAGAGTGTATTCACTCCAGGACCCATACAAGACAAGGGCTGTGGGGTCTTAACCTGGTTCTTAATCAAAGGACCTTGAGCCCAGAAAATAATTTGCCTGAGCCCTTGATTTAGCCCCCCGGCATAGTGCTATAGTAGGGGGCTCGCAATTTACGGTTCCCCCCAATACCCCCCCATTGTTCTGAAACTAATTGTGTCTAGCAACCCGCTGGATTAGAACAACTCGACAAAAGACATGGTAAATAAATGAACGACTCTATTGGTCTCTATCTAAATGACATCGGCAAGGTTGCTTTGCTCAACGCCGAAGATGAGCGTGATCTATCGAAGGCAATCGAAGCAGGACGCGACGCCGCTGCGCGTATAGACGCTGGTGAGCGTGGAGTAGCCCTAAAAAAAGATCTCCGTAATGCAGCCCGTGCCAAGGATCGCTTTATCCGCTCCAACTTGCGCCTCGTGGTTTCAATTGCCCGTCGCTATCCGTTGCCACAGGGAATGGACTTGTTGGACCTTATCCAAGAGGGCAACCTGGGCCTTGAGCATGCCGTTGACAAATTTGATTGGCGTCGTGGTTTTAAGTTTTCTACCTACGCCACTTTCTGGATTCGTCAGGCAATCGGTCGTGCTCTGGACCAGAAGGCCAGCCTGATTCGTATTCCAGGTGACCGCTCGGCAAGTCTTCGCGCGGCATTGCGTCAGGCGTCAGGCGATGGCGAGACTCTTGATCTGGGAAATGCTGAATTGCATCGTCTAACCACGCCTGTCTCTCTTGACAAAACGGTCGGAGATGACGGTGATGCAACTCTTGGTGACCTGATGGATAATGGTCAGGGAACTCCTGAAGATGCCGTGATGGCCCTCGTCGACAGTGAACTATTGAGCGAATTGCTCGGAACCCTTGATGGGCGTGCCCGTTACGCCGTTGAAGCGCGTTTTGGAATGCTTGATGGAGAGCGCAAGAGTTTCCGTGAAGTTGGCGAAGATCTAGGCGTCACTGCTGAGGCTGCACGGCGTTTGGTTAGTCGTGCCGTGGACGGTCTGCGTCAAGACGCTGAGCGAATTCTCGTCTCCTAGTGCATATCCCTGGTGCGAGCCAGTAGTCCAAATTCGATTAATTCATTTTGCGGATCTCCGCCTGACAGGTAAGGCTTAGCCCATGGCGCGCAGTTGGACTCCCTCATCGTGGCAAGCGCTTCCAGCGGCACAGCAGCCTGTATGGCCCGCGCAACCTGAACTAGACCAGGCACTCTCTCAAGTTAAATCTTTCCCTCCCCTCGTCTTTGCTGGTGAGGCTCGCTCGTTACAGGCATCACTGGCTCAAGTCGCTGCTGGAAATGCTTTCTTGTTACAAGCTGGTGACTGTGCCGAGAGTTTTGATGAATTCTCCGCCAATAACATTCGTGAAAAATTGCGCGTTATCTTGCAGATGGCAGTGGTGCTGACCTATTCAATGGGAGTTCCAGTAGTCAAGGTTGGCCGAATGGCTGGTCAATTTGCAAAACCGCGCTCAAGTGACACCGAAATGATTGGTGATCTCAGCATCGCATCTTTTCGGGGATACATCGTCAATGATCCTGCCACCACGCCAGAGGCGCGCACGCCAAATCCCGAACGACTCGTGCAGGCATACCATCAGTCAGCTAGCACCCTCAATTTGTTGCGAGCGTTCACGAAGGGTGGCTTTGCTGACCTCAATCGCGTGCATGCATGGACTCAGGAATTTGTCGGGACGAGCCCTGAAGGTCGACGCTACGAGTCAATCGCTTCCGAAATCGAGCGTGCTTTGCAATTCATGCGTGCGTGCGGTGTGGACACAGAGAATAATCCTTCGCTACATCAAGTAGATGTCTACACCAGCCATGAGGCTCTAATTCTTGAATACGAAGAGGCCCTTACGCGTCAAGACTCATTGACGGGCGGTTGGTATGACTGCTCAGCGCACATGCTGTGGATCGGCGAGCGCACGCGTCAACTTGATGGTGCCCATATTGAATTCTTGCGTGGAGTCGGAAACCCCGTTGGATGCAAAGTCGGACCAGGCACTTCTCCAGACTGGGTTCTCGAACTTTGCCAACAACTCAATCCTGCTCGTTCTCCAGGACGACTCACGCTAATCAGTCGAATGGGTGCCGAAAACGTCGAGCAAGAACTTCGTCCGCTTTTGCGTGCCGTGCATGACGCTGGTCATCCGGTGGTTTGGGCTTGTGACCCCATGCATGGCAATACCTTTACTGATCCGTCCGGACACAAAACGCGTCACTTTGATTCAATAGTTGCCGAGATTGCTGGTTTCGTACGAGCCCACAAAGCAGAGAACACTTGGCCAGGCGGAATCCATATTGAACTGACCGGCGAAGACGTTACCGAGTGCCTCGGTGGTGCCGACGAACTGACGAGTGCCGATCTGAATTCACGTTACGAGACGGTGTGCGACCCACGCCTCAATGCGCGACAGTCACTTGATTTGGCATTTCGTGTTGCCGAACTCATTCGCGTCTCTGCTGGAAGCTGAAATGGTCATCCGAGGGGATGTCTTTGCGCAAGCAAAAACATGGCCGGTCCCCCACTATGGAGTCGGAATTATCTCGCGCGATGGCGTGCATACGGCAGGGTCAACTTCAATTCGCCTGCATCTTGCTTCCGTGAGCAAGTTACTTACCGCATGGGCGGTTCACATAGCAATTGAAGAAGCAACGACTTCTCTTAATGCACCATTGGGGCAGGAAGGTTGCACGGTTGCGCACCTGCTTGCCCATGCTGGGGGTTACCCATTTGAAGGAACAGAGCCCGTAGCAAGACCCGAGCAACGCAGAATTTATTCCAACACAGGTTATGACATGTTGGCTCAACATGTCGCCCAAGAATCAGGAATTTCATTTGAGGACTACTTGTCTGAAGCGGTATTGATGCCACTAGGTATGCAGTCAACCCAGTTGGATGGCTCACCAGCCAAGGACATATATTCCACGGTTGCTGACATGATTTTATTTGCACAAGAAATGCGCTCACCCTCACTTATTGATCGCAGCACATTTACCGAACTCACATCATCAACATTTAGTGAACTGTCTGGTGTTGTTCCTGGTGTCGGAAAATTCGAACCATGCGCATGGGGGCTCGGACCCGAAATAAAATCAACCAAGCATCCACATTGGCTTGGGGATCGCAACGCGACAAGTTCGTTTGGGCACTTCGGTGGTAGTGGCACATTCCTGTGGGTTGACCCACTTGCTGATATTGCGTGCGTCATGTTGTCTGACGGGGAATTCAGCCAATGGGGGATGCAGTATTGGCCGACTTTTAATGACGCGGTACTGACGGCGTACGCGAGATGAACTTCATGACTGGTGAACGGGTGTGCGTGCGCACAGTGTGCGACAACGGACTTCCTATGGTTCGTTACGGAACAGTAGGTCCCATTGCCGCCTCTCATGGACCACTGGTCGTGATCTTTGATGATGATTTGCCTGGAGACATCGTGGACCCCAGTGAAGTTGAGATCGTCTCAATCACAAGTATTGAACTGGTCCTCAACGGCGTTGATCTTGCTGACGACCCAGATTTGCGTCAAGGGTTGTGCGCCTTGTGGCAGGCCGAAGCAGTGCTTGCCGGCCTTGAGATTACATCTATCTATTTGCTTGGCGCAGGGCTTCGAGACAGCAATGACACATGGGCGCTCGCTGAAGTTCACAGCGGTGGCAATACTTATATTGTTCGTGTACACACCGACCCTAATGAAGCCAACACCGTCAGGCTTCGCGCTGACCCACCACGCCAATGGGATTACTAACCCATGCCCAAACCTGGTGATCTCACCTCTAAACAGCGCAGTAATTTCACGCTTGGTATCGGAGTTCTGTTGGCTTGTTCTTTTGGTATAGCGACATCTAACAGCATTATCTTTGGCGCACTTTCGGATTTGCAAGACAAGTACAACTTCAGCGACTCCGGCCTGGGGTTCATTTCTGCAGCAGGCTTTGTTGCATCACTAGCCGTGCAACTCGTCGTTGCTCCGCTCGCCGATCGCGGACATCCAAAGCGTCTCGTAATCATCGGGCTCGTGATATCAATATGTGGTTCAGGGCTCTTTGCCATTGGGGGATCTTTGGGTGTTTTGATTATTGCTCGAGGTCTGACTGGTGCATCAATGGGGTGCACACAGCCCGCGATTCGGGCAATCGCTGCTCACCTCGATCCCTCACAAGCTGCCGAACGCTTGGGGCGTCTGCGTGGCGTTGAACTTGCTGGCTTCACTGGTGGACCACTCATCGGTGCACTACTCATTGAGCCATTTGGTCTGCGTGTGACTTTCTTGGTCTTTGCTGGCTTTGCTGTCCTGGTTTTGTTGCTCATGGCTCCCCGCCAGTTGCCAACATTGCCCAAGACTCAATCTTCAAACAAACCAAGTCTTGAACTCTTGCGTTACCGCGGTGTGCGTGCATCTGCACTTGCATCACTCACACTATTTCTTCCTGTCGGCATTTATGATTCGCTGTGGGATAGATACATCACCGATCGCGGTGGAAATAACTTCATGGTCGGACTTTCTTTCCTGGTCTATACATTGCCTTTCATTGCATTTGGTGCACGCGGAGGTCGACTGTCGGATAAATATGGTTCGCAACGCATGGTTCTGATTGGAATTTCGATGTGCGCTCCCATCGTGTTTGCGTATGGCCTGCTCACTCAATCATGGGCAATCGTGTTGATGGGGGGTCTTGAGGGAGTCGTTGGGGCTTTTGCGATTCCTGCGGCCCAATCATTGATGGCAACAGCAGCGCCGCCAGGACGCGCCAGTGCGGCACAAGGCATTCTCGGTGCGGGTGATCTCCTGGCAGCAACACTCGTGTCACTCATCGCCCCGATCATTTATGGACGCTATGGAGCAATCACCACATTTGGTTCTGCTGCTATTGCGATGTCAGTTTTATTGGGGCTGGTTGCCCTGATGATGCGCGACAAGCCTGCCGCCAGCGTAATTAACTGAGACGCTCGATAATCATGGCCATTCCTTGGCCACCACCAACACACATTGACTCCATGCCAAAAGTTTTGTCCTCAAACTGCAAACCATTGATCAATGTCGCCATGATGCGGGCACCAGTCATCCCAAACGGATGACCAAGCGCAATCGCTCCACCGTGAATATTGAGTTTGCTCATTGGGATTCCAAGGTGCTTGGCCGAGGGAATTACTTGAGCAGCAAATGCTTCGTTGATTTCGACTAAGTCAATTTGATCGATTGTCATTCCAGCACGTGCGAGTGCTTGACGGCATGCGTCGATCGGGCCAAGACCCATAATCTCAGGATTCAATCCCGAAACTCCAGACGACACAATTCGCGCCAGTGGAGTCAAGCCGAGTTGCTTGGCTTTCGCTTCGCTCATGACCATTACGGCGGCTGCACCGTCATTCAATGGACACGCGTTTCCTGCCGTAATGCTGCCGTCGGGTCTAAACACGGGCTTGAGTTGTGAGACTGATTCAATATTTGTTCCTGGGCGAGGGCCATCATCTTTTGATACAACTGTTCCGTCGGGCAGTGTGATTGGCGTAATTTCTCGCTCAAAAAATCCGTTATCGACATGTTCACACGCCAGATTTTGTGAACGAACTCCAAAAATATCCATTTCTTGGCGAGTCACCCCCTCAAGCTCAACAACATTTTCTGCAGTTTGACCCATTGCAATGTATGCGTCTGCGATTCCTTGTTGAGGTGTCCATGTTGGTTGACCGCCAGCGGTGCGCAACTTTGTGCGTTCGCCTGGCCCTTGAAAAATGGAGTTTGGCGCGGTGTCTGACGCACCAAATTGATAGCGACTAACTGTTTCTACACCAGCGGCGATAAAGCAATCGCCCTCCCCCGCACGAATAGCGTGAGCAGCCATTCGAATCGTTTGCAAACTTGACGAGCAGTAACGATTAACTGTCACACCCGGAACATTGTCGAGACCAGCAAGCAAGGCGGTCATTCTTGCCACATTGAAACCAGCTTCTCCGGCGGGTTGCCCAACACCCATCATCAGGTCTTCCACGTCAGATGCTTTGACTTGTGGCACCTTGGCCATAAGTGCCCGAATTATTTGTGCCGACATGTCATCAGGACGCATGTCCTTGAGTGAACCTTTATTAGCACGGCCAATTGGGCTGCGAGCGGTGGCGACGATTACTGCTTCAGGCATGGGGGACTCCGATGTTTGAGGTTCCACACTTTGGAACGACACTCACGCTAGCCATTAGAGGGTCACATCACCATTGCCGAGCAGAGCCACTTATTCACCAGCCGATTCCTCACCACGGGCTTCAGCGGCTCTCAAGACACGATCAAGTTCTTCCAACTGTATTTCGTCGCGGATTCCAAGAAGAGAGGCATAAAACCTCAGTCCCTGAACACTTCCCTCGACCCGCACTGGAATACGCAGGCCGAGGTCGGCGCCATATTCATTGGGAATATCCACTTTGCGAATGCCTGCATCCTGAAGATCTGCCTCCGTTGCTGGCAACTCTGCTCCATATGTGATGTACAGATCTGCATCAACGAAAAAAGTGAACTCAGCCACTCCCCAAAACTAGGACCAATAGTGCCCTTGCGTGTCACTGGGCAATACAGTTTTAATCATGGAAATTTCCCACGTACCGCTCGGTGATATCAATTTGTCAAGCCCAGAGTTCTGGACTGCCGACCGTAGTTTCCGGGAAGGCGCTTTCAAGACATTGCGCGATGAATCACCTTTTCAGTATTTCGAAGAATTCTTGATTGAGGACTCCCCTTTTCCACGAGGCCCCGGATACCGCGCCCTGACGCGTCATCAAGATATCTGGCACGTCAGTCGCAACCCGGAGATTTTTTGTAGTGGCAAGGGCTCCAATATTGGGGATTTACCTATCGAAATGAACGAGTTCTTCGGATCAATGATCAATATGGATGACCCGAAGCATTTTCGGCTCCGTTCAATTGTCTCACGTGGTTTTACGCCAAAAGAAATCACCCGCGTTGAAGACCAAGTGCGTATCAGGGCAGCAAAAGTTGTCGATCGTCTGCTTGAACAATTTCCATCTGGCTCATGTGATTTCGTCGAAGAAGTCGCCGCCGCGCTGCCGTTGCAAATCATCTGCGACATGATGGGAATTCCCGAACAAGACCACAAGCAAATATTCCAGTGGACGAACATTATCCTTGGGGTAGGCGACCCGGAATTCGGCAGTTCGATTGAAGATTTAATCTCATGTGGAATGCAGATCTTCCAATATGCCCAGACATTAGGCGAAGATCGTTTGGCCCATCCGCTTGACGACGTGACTTCAGCGATGATGCACGCCGAAGTTGACGGAGAGCGCCTCACCCCGCAGGAATTCGGTTCATTTTTTATTCTGCTTGTTGTTGCTGGCAACGAAACGACCAGAAACGCCATCAGCCACGGGATGAAATTGCTCACCGATAATCCTGACCAGCGTGCGATCTGGTTTGATAATTACGAACAACATTCCAAGACCGCCATCGAAGAGATTGTCCGTGTTGCCACGCCGGTGATTCATTTCCGTCGCACCGCTACTCAAGACACCGAAATAAATGGACAGCCAATCAAGGAAAACGAAAAAGTAGTTATGTGGTACTCGTCAGGCAACCGTGATGAACGGGCTTTCGTAAATCCATTCACTTTTGATGTCACACGCCAGCCATCACCCACACAAATCGGTTTTGGCGCCGGCGGACCGCATTTTTGTTTAGGGGCCAATCTCGCTCGTCGCGAAATAATGGTGATGTTTGATGAATTACGTCGTCGGATGCCAACAATGCACATCACGGGCGAACCCGCTTATTTGCAGAGTGCCTTCATCAACGGAATCAAGCGCATGCAGTGTGCCTGGTAGCCAGGATTCAGTCGACGTTTATAACGCGATCATCTGCAGGTCTGCAACGAGTGCGGCGTGGTCGCTTGGATACACCCCGTCCACTGGCTGACAACCCGCGAGCCACACCCGAAGTGGGTTTCCCAGAGGCTTCGGCCGCGGCCAAGACACGAAAATATAATCCAGTCGCCGATTGGGCCAAGTGCTGTTTGCAATGTAGGGATTATCGCGGCGCCATGTAAATCCGTCGCCCTCTCCGGCGACTTCCCATGCGTCGGTGAACACAAGACCCGAAATTGCCGGCTCACGTCGGCCCGTCAACATTCGAATCTCATCGCTATCGGGCACGGCATTGAAATCGCCAGCCAGTAGTACAGGTGATTCGTTTTCTGGGTCGCGCCGCAAGGAATCAACGATTGAGCACAATGCCTCACATTGTCCAAGTCGAGTTATTGACGCATCAAACTTGTGATCCAGATGAGTACTTACAACCCACCAACGGCCAAAGGGAGTGTCGATTTCAGCAGTAATGGCACGGCGATGTCCTGGAAGTCCATCCACTTGTGGCAAACGGTGTTCTTGCGACGAGATCAATGGCCAGCGACTCAAGATTGCGTTGCCAAAACTCGTGCCGTCATACCAAGGCCCCTCCGTATGAACTACATAAAGTCCGAGCTCTTCTGCGATCCATGCCGCTTGGTTGAGACCACCCTCTTGCTCAAAGACTTCCTGGAGGCAAACAATGTCGGGTTGTTCTTGACGAATCGTGGTCAAGATCGCCCCTTGTCGCTCGCGCCATGGCCCAAATTGCCACCACAGATTCCAGGTCATCAGACGCGCTTCCATTAAGGCGTACGGTAACCGCTCTTGCCCGCCAAATAGTGACACCCAATGAACATTGTCTAATTCCTCTGCAATCCAGGACAGGCATTGGCTGTTTTCATCAATGATTCAATGTCTGCTTTACGGCTGCCAGTTGCCCGCATCGGCAACCCGTAGCGATCCCAAATTGTGGGCGTCATTGAATAACCAACTACTTCACCACCAGCGATATTTACCTTGAGCAACGCCCCGGACAAGGAGTAATTCGCGTACCAAGAAAAATTACCGAGACTGTAGGCGATTAATTTTTTCTTGTTGAAAGATGTTCCTTGAATAATGTGTGGATGCGCCCCAACAATGACATCTGCTCCTGATTTGAACAGTTCATCAGCAATGTATTTCTGTGTGCCATTGGGGCAGGTCGCGTATTCGTCACCCCAGTGCATGAAAACCGCGACAATATCGGCCTTTTTTGATTCTTTTGTGATTCCCTTGAGAATTGACGACTTATGAGATTGCCACAACACCATTCCCGATCGATCTTTTTTTGCAGGCCATGTGCTCGAAGTACTGCCCGGCATTCCCATTGCGGCGACGGCAAAAATACTGATGGTCGTGTTGTTGATTGTTTTTCGATAGGGAGAGAACGCATCAGCAAAATTTTCCCCTATTCCAATCACTCCAAGTTTGGATTTAGATCGTGCTTGCAAGGTGTCAACAAGACCTACGTTTCTTCCGAAGTCAATTGAATGGTTGTTGGCCATCGACACAACGTCGACACCTGCTTGGAACATGGACTCCAAAACCCGCGGGTGGGCTCGAAACTGATACATCTTTTTTTCTGGAGTACCTCGTGTCGTAATTGCAGTTTCAAGATTGAGCATGGCGATATCGGCATCGCCCAGCAAGTCAGGAAGCGTGCTGAATCCTCCCCGAAGCCCTTGTACTTTCGACCTGCGCTCAAAATTGACATCTCCTCCAAAGGCCAACACAACACGACCTTTGGAGCCCCCCGTGGCAGCACGAGTCATGCTGCCGAATGGAATAATCAAGGCGAAAATTGCAAGAGTTACCCAAGCAACACCCCGACGAGACATCAATGAGTTTTTTTAACTGCAGCCGCTGGTGCTTCCACAACTTGGACATGCATGACAAGAGCCTGCACGCTGCATCTGTACCCCGCATTGCATACACATTGGTGCATCCATGTTCCGCCTTATTCCGGCTGGGGCAGAATGATCTGATATCGGAGCAACCGGAGCAAGGCCAAAGTCAATTTGAGTCATCAACTCATTGACTGATGGAATGCTCTTTGGATCGGGGGCCATCTCTGAACCCATATCTGTGACAATCATGGATTCTTCAACGCCTGGCAATGTGGGTTGTAGCCGTTCATCGCGACTAAAGATGCCCAGTTCTGCTCGCTCGTCATAGGACAGATACTCCAGCCCGAGGCGACGGAACAAGTAGTCCATGATCGACGATGCGATGCGAATATCTGGATCGTCCGTCATTCCAGCAGGTTCAAAACGCATATTCGTGAAAGCTTCGACGAATGCGCGCAACGGCACCCCGTATTGCAAGCCGTATGAAATGCTCTTGGCAAACGCGTCCATGATTCCGCTCAGTGTGGACCCCTGCTTGGAGACCGTAAGAAACATTTCGCCGGGTCGACCATCTTCGTATTCTCCGATCGTGGCAAAACCTTTGCAGTCAGCCACTCGAAATTCAAACGTCCGACCACGACGAGAGCGAGGCAACTTCTGACGAACAGCCTTGATTACGACACGCTCAACTACTCGCTCGACGATTTCTGTTGCGGCATCTGCGCCTTCACTATCTTTTTTGGCGGTGGAAAGTGGTTGACCGACTTTGCAATTGTCCCGATAGACGGCAACCGCTTTTATGCCTAGTTCCCACGACAACATATGCAGTGCTTCGATGTCGTCAATGGTTGCATCTTCTGGCATATTGACCGTCTTTGAAATCGCACCGGACAAAAATGGCTGGGCTGCAGCCATCATGCGGACATGCCCTTCGTAATGAATCGTATTGTCACCCATGGAGCAGGCAAAAACTGGCAGATGCTCGGCTTTTAGGTCAGGTGCACCAACGATGGTCTTGTGTTCGTCGATGTAGGCGACGATTCGCTCCACGACTGGTCCCTCATAATTGAGACGAAGCAAAGCTCGTGGCACGGTTTGATTGACAATTTGCATATTGCCCCCACCCACTAGTTTTTTGAATTTAACGAGACCTAAATCTGGTTCGATTCCGGTGGTGTCGCAGTCCAACATCAGCCCGATGGTTCCGGTTGGGGCAAGAACAGTTGCTTGACTGTTGCGAACGCCGAATTCTTCGCCATCTCGCACCGCCGAGTCCCATGAATCGATACAGGCGCGGACAAGGTCTTCTTGCACGACATCGATGTCGCAGATATCAAGATTGGCGTCTTTGTGCATTCGCAGCACATTAAGCATGTATCGCTCGTTCTCGGCAAAGCCGGGGAAAGGTCCCATCCGACTTGCGATGCGTGCACTCGTTGCATAGGCATGTCCCGTCATCATTGATGTCAACGCACCAGCCCAGGCGCGACCCCCGTCGGAGTCATAGGGCATTCCCAACGCCATCAACAATGCGCCGATATTGGCGTAACCAAGTCCAAGTTGGCGAAACAAACGACTGTTCTCACCGATTTTTTCTGTCGGATAATCAGCACGCCCGACAAGGATTTCTTGGGCCGTGAATATGACCTCGATGACGTGGCGATACGAGTCGACATCAAAACGATCGTCGTCTTGCAAGAACTTCATCAAGTTCAACGACGCCAAATTGCAAGCCGAATTATCGATGTGCATGTATTCACTACATGGATTAGATCCGTTGATGCGACCAGCAGCATGGGCGGTGTGCCATTTGTTGATTGTTGTATCGAATTGCAAACCTGGGTCAGCGCACTCCCAAGATGCGGTCGCGATTTGACGCCATAGATCTCTTGCCTTAAGGGTTCGCACTGGACGACCATCGGCGATTGCATTGAGGTTCCAGTCACGGTCTTCTTTGACAGCGTTCATGAAATCGTCAGTGACACGCACACTGTTATTGGCATTTTGGTATTGAACGCTGAATGCATCAGAGCCGTCTAGATCCATATCAAAGCCCGCATCGCGCAAGACCCGTGCTTTGCGTTCTTCTTTTACTTTGCACCAAATAAATTCTTCGATGTCTGGATGACTGTCGTTAAGAATCACCATTTTGGCAGCACGGCGAGTTTTGCCTCCGGACTTGATTGTTCCGGCGGACGCATCGGCCCCGCGCATAAACGAAACTGGTCCTGATGCCGTGCCACCGCCGTTGAGGTGCTCATAGCTTGACCGAATGTTTGACAAATTGATTCCTGAACCAGAGCCACCCTTGAAAATTGTTCCCTCTTCGCGGTACCAATTGAGAATTCCAGCCATCGTGTCTTCGACAGCCAAGATGAAACATGCACTGGCTTGCTGAGGCACGCCCTTTACTCCGATGTTGAACCAGACTGGACTGTTGAACGCTGCTGTTTGCGTTACCAAGATGTACTTCAGTTCGTTGCAGAATGCTTCAGATTCTTGTTCATCGGCAAAATAACCACCTTCGATTCCCCACGAAGAAATTGTGTTGGCTACACGGTCTACGACTTGACGAAAGGACGTTTCGCGTTCTGGTGTTCCAGGAGTGCCGCGGAAATATTTCTGGGCCACGATGTTGGTTGCATTCAATGACCAACCGACTGGAAACTCGACATCAAGTTGCTCAAAAGCGACAGAGCCGTCTTTCCAGTTTGAGATACGAGCATCACGCCGCTCCCACTGAACTTCGTCGTACGGGTGCACGCCTGGCGTGGTGTAGTGACGATTGATTCCGATTGTCAAGCGATCTGGTGCGAGAGACATTGCTACTTCTTTCTGCTTTGGTTCTAAGTCTAATATTCCTATGACCCACTACATATAGTGGTTTTAACTGCCTTATCTATAACTACCCCACAAGCAGTAGATACATTACAGCACTGTAGTTACACCCGTGTCAACGACCCTCGGGTAATTTCTTTTTTTTAACGAGAAACCTGCTAATCATCGGGCTTTGGGCGGGTCACGGCCTCGACGCCAGAGAGGAATCCATAGGTTCAGAACCCCCCCGGGCCCCATTGGTCAGCCATGAACTCTCTGGCGTCTCCGCCGATTACCGACTGCAATCTATGGAATTCTGCTGTGGATTGGAAGTGGACAAGCATGTGAATTAGCCCATTATTGGGGGGATAACGCAGCTTTTTTGGTGGATAGCACTGTGGATGACTTGGGCATAAAGGACTCTGCCTGTGGACGCCGAGGGCAGACGGGGATGTTTAGGCGAGCGACTGCACGACAACGGGGATCCCATTCAATACAGACGTCCCTGAGAGCGGATCTAGAGACTGGGAATCAGTTAAAACATTGCTGTTCACACCTGCTTTTTTTGCGGCGACACTCATGCGCGTTCCCTCGACACCGTGTCCCCATCCATGAGGAAGGCTCACAACACCACGACGAATTGATTCAGTGACTTCAACTGGTGCATCAATTGTTCCGACTCGACTCGTAATGCGTGCACTAAGCCCGTCAGACAAACCTAGTCGCTTCGCATCGTCGGGATGAACAAGCAATGTGCAACGCAAGTTTCCTTTTGTCAAAACATTGATGTTGTGCATCCATGAGTTATTCGACTTCAAGTGACGTCTTCCGATAAGCAGCATTTGTGAATCATCTACTTGCGTAATTGATGCAAACAATCTGCCAAGATCTGTTCGCAGTTCAGCAGGGCATAATTCAATCATGCCAGTTGGAGTGCGCAGAATTTCTGGAACACGTGATTCAAGTTCTCCGAGGTCAACACCGTGTGGATTGTCCAGAAGTTTTTGCAGAGACAGGCCATCTTTTGTCGTCCCGAAACCAGCACCATAGGGTCCCGTCTGCAACATGAAGTCAAGCATGCGCGCCGGTCCACGGCGACCAGATGCGCCAAGAATTTCAAGGATCTCGTTTGCATCACGACCACAGATATTTGAACTAGATGTTTTTACTGCGCCTTGCACCAACGCATCAATGGCGATGTCATCTATCACACAAGGATCGATACTCGCGTCAAGTGTCTGCAATACTCCACCCAACTTGGCAAGTATTTCCCACTCATCCGGCTGGTCTTGATCTATTGCAAGAACAGGTTCGCTGTAATTAGCGACATTGCGTATGGCGAATTGTAGCAACAACAGATCGTAATGGTCACGCTGCAAATGTGACGGCGGCGGCAAAATTACATCTGCATGTCGTGATGATTCATTCAGGTAAATATCGACACTCACCATAAAATCGAGTTGGCTGAGCGCCGCATCTAGCGCCCCACTGTCAGGGGTGGATAACACTGGATTTCCTGCCAGCGTGATTAACGCGCGTATTTGTCCGGCACCAGGTGTGGTGATTTCTTCTGCCAGCGTGGCTACTGGGAATTCACCAAGCACCTCGGGATATTTGCGTAGGCGCGATACTCCCTTGCCTGTTCGGAAACCTTTCCCGACCCCGGCAGTTCCGCGTGAATTTGGTCCACCCGTTGCAGGTAGGGCAAACATCGCGCCACCGCGCTTGTCAAGATTTCCCGTCAAAGTGTTTACTGCATCAACCAACCATGCATTGACGCTTCCAAACAGCACCGTATTTACTCCGACACGCCCATTGACAACGGCTGTCGACGCCGCAGCAAGTTCGTGTGCGATGCGTCTTGTGACATCTGCACCAATGCCTGTTGCCGACTCCACTAGTTCTGGTGTGAAAACAACTAATTCTGCACCCAACTCATCAATTCCGGAAACAAAAGAACGAACGTGATCGCCGACATCAACAAGGCCATCGGCATACAAGACATTGATAATTGCTGCCAAAAACAAACCATCCGTACCGGGACGGATGGAAATCCACTCGTCGGCTTCCTCGGCTGTGCGAGTGCGCCGAGGGTCTACGACCACTACTTTTCCACCGCGCGCTCGAATTGCTTCAAGTCGTCCCGGAAAATCAGGGGCGGTGCAAACACTCCCGTTTGATGCGTATGGGTTGGATCCCATCAGCACCAAGTAGTCGGTGTGATCAAGATCTGGTACGGGGATCGTCACCGAAGTTCCAAACATGAAGCCTGCCGCGACATGTTTTGGCATTTGGTCAACTGTTGAGGCACTAAAACGATTGAAGCTCCCCAGACTCTGCACCACTGTTTTGTTGAACATCATTGCGCCCAAGTTGTGCGCGCCGGGATTTCCTAGATACACGGCCAACGAATTGCGCCCGTACGATTCGATGACCTTGGCAAAACCATCTCGCACTGCCTCCCACGCCTCATCCCAACTCACTTCAACATGCACACCATTTTTTTTCATCAATGGTCGGCGCAGGCGGTCTGGATCCTCGTGAATTTGCTTGAGAGTGCTCCCTTTGGGACAGATGAACCCATGACTAAAGACGTCGTCCTTGTCGCCCCGAATGCGTACGATTTGATCGGTCGCGTCCAGATCAATCTCGAGACCACAACCAGCCTCACACAGTGGACAGGTGCGAAAGGCAGTACGAACCACGGAAGAAGTAGCCATTAGCCCACTGTGCCACACCCCTTCCCAAAACACATCACCATTGCCAGAGCATTGCCTTGTCATCAAACCAACCAGCAAATTACCTGCGTATGCTGACGCCGTGCGCAGATTGTTTCCACTCCCTGTTGTTGACGAAGTCTCAATCCACGAGATGTATGGCTTTGCTCGCCACGCCCATAACAGCGGGTTGCCCACTGTTGAAATTTGCATGATTGCAACCCCAGATGGAGCGATCAGTGCCGACGGACGCTCAGGGCCACTTGGGTCACCCCAAGACCGCGCGGTGCTGTTGGCGTTGCGAGAGGCGGCTGATGTTGTACTGGTTGGGGCCGGCACAGCGCGTGCCGAGCCCTACTCTCGTCCCCGCAAGGCGGGGCAAAGAATTGCAGTTGTGTCGCGAACTGGTGATGTTGACACAACAACAGATCTGTTTACAAGCGGGTCGGGCTTGCTCGTAATCCCCCGTTCTGCACCGACGCCCAGCGTGTCCCATATTCGTGCCGGTGAAACATCGGTTGATTTTGCGGAAGCTTTGGCTCAATTGAGCGTTGCTTTTGTGCACGCAGAGGGAGGTTCGCAAATTAACACAGAATTACTAAACGCTGGCGTTGTTGATGCAATTAACTTGAGTCTCGCGCCATTGTTGAGCGGAGGCAACGGTCTAAGAATCGCTTCCTCAAATGTTCCGCACTATTTTGAACTGCGTCATGTATGTTCGGCAATAGATCACACATTTGTGCGATACGTACGAAAAGAAATCACGTCTGTTTGAGTAGCGCGAGTTCACGCCTGAAGTCAGCAGCGCCATCGAAATTTTTATAGACGCTGGCAAAACGCATGTAAGCCACTTCATCAAGCCGACGCAGTTGGTCTAGGACAGCGTGTCCGATCAGGGATGTTGTGACATCATTGCCGGCCGTTGCTGCTGCACGTGCTTCTTCTTCGACGGCATCAACCAACGCATCAATGTCTTCGTCTGAAACAGACCTTCCCTTGCACGCAGCCTGTACACCTGTTGCCACCTTGTTGCGATCAAAGGCAACTCGTTCCCCTGAGCGTTTAAGCACCAATAATGGGGCGCTCTCAAGTCGTTCGTAGGTGGTGAATCGATAGTTGCACTCAGGACAAGAGCGGCGGCGGCGAATTGTGGCACCCTCTTCCGTGGGTCGTGAGTCAATGACTTTGGTGTCATCATGCCTGCAAACTGGACACAACATAAGAGTCATAGTACGGCACTTTTGGAGGCTTTGAGAGTCCCCAGTCCGTGAAAGGCAGTGGTCAGGGAATGGCGATTTATGGATTACGGGATTCGGATAATCTGCCCAACGGAGACTTGTTCTCCGTTGAGGCGTACCAATTGCTCAACTAGAGAAGAGATATTGCCCGTAGGAGCGATGCGCCTAGCGATGTTCCAGAGTGAGTCGCCAGGAGCCGCAATCACAGTGCGCGGGACACCTTGATAAAGGCCTGTTGGGCTGCCACCAGATGGGTTGTCAGCTAATGCCGTTGTGGCCAATGCCCCAGAAGCGACTACAAACAGGCTGAAAACGATCACAGCGATGCGGCGGCGCCGAAAAGCTCCTGCTGGCACCCGCCGAGGGCCTGATTGGGCAGATCTTGAAGGGACAAATCTCGAATGGGCTGGTGAATTTGGCGAAATTAACAGGGGATCAAGCAAAATGGACATATTGGACCTTTCGGGGGGGTTTAGGGGATTTCGTTATGGGGTATGGGGTTTATGGCTATAGAGAAGACAATAGCGAACGGGTGTTCGTAAGTTTGCCCCGAACAGGCGTTCGTGTCAAGTATTTGCAAACATTTGTTCCCCGAACAGGTGTTTGCCTTTCTAGACGAACAGGTGTACGCTCATTGCATGTCAGAAACTCTCACTCAGCGCCAACGCGAAATCCTCAATGTCATTGAACAGAACATGCAAGAACGGGGCTATCCGCCAAGTGTGCGTGAAATTGGCGAGGCTGTGGGTCTCAATTCCCCATCCACCGTGCACAACCACCTCGCAACATTGCAACGCCTCGGCTATCTCTATCGCGATCCAACTAAACCCCGTGCGATTGAAGTTCGGTTTGACCCCAACAGCGGTATCGCCATGGAGCGTCGACCATCTCGACACGTACCACTTATCGGCGATGTTGCCGCCGGCACAGATGTACTGGCGCAACAAAACGTCGAAGATCTAATTCCGATACCAACAGACTTCACTGGTGACGGAGATCTCTTCATGTTGCGCGTCCGCGGAGAAAGCATGATCGGCGTCGGAATCATGGACGGTGATTTTGTTGTTGCTCGTCAACAGTCCACCGCCGACAACGGTGACATCGTCGTGGTTGGTATTCCCGGAGATGAAGCCACTGTAAAGACATATAAGCGTTCGGCCAACAAAGTTACCCTGATCCCGTCAAATCCAGATTTTGAAAACATGGTCTACACCAACGATGAGATTTCGGTTTATGGCAAAGTTGTTACCGTTATGCGCCGTCTCTGAAACATAATCGGACATTGTCTATTGGACTCCGAGGCGACGTGCAACTAGGTCAAGACGCGAATCGGGTTGCACCACGGCCACTCGCACGAATGATGCACCCTCTGCACCATAAAAATCACCGGGGCTGACCAAAGCACCACCTTGACGAGCCAAACGCTCGGCAAAGTCCCAAGCATCATTAACGGCGAACCAAAGATAAAAACCACCTGCTGGCATGGGCACATCACATCCAGACCACCGCGTCAAAACTTGCGACATCATCTTGAGCCGCGCTTGATAGCGACTGCGCTGTACTCGCACATGTTCGTCATCGTCAAGGGCCGCGATACCAGCTGCTTGGGCTGGGCCTGGAACCATGAATCCTGCGTGCTTGCGGACTTCTTTGAGATAGTCCACGAGATCTGCATCACCAGAATAAAAAGCAACACGCACTCCCGCCAGATTTGATCGTTTAGAAAGCGAATGCACCGCCACTACGCCATCTAGTCCATGCTGCAGTATTGATTGCGGGGCAGAATCCCACGTGAACTCGGCATAACATTCGTCGCTAAATACGGGAACACCGTTCTGACGTCCCCAGGCAGCTGCAGCACCTAGATCGTCGAGTTGCCCTGTTGGATTGCTGGGACTGTTAACCCACAACATCAGGGCTCGACTGCGATCGCTTGATGAAATTGCTCCGAGGTCCAGGTTTCCGCGAGAATCAGTTGGCACTGCCACAGAACGCAGACCCGCCAGCTTTGCTCCCATTTCATAGGTTGGATATGAAATCGCCGGATACAAAACGGTGTCGCGATCCGGAGTTCGCAGATGGAGATACTGCGGAGTCGTCGCCACAAATTCTTTTGAGCCAATACATGCCGCAAGGCATGATGTTGAGATTTCCACGCTGAAGCGACGGGCTAACCAACGCGCAATTGAGCGGCGCAGAGCTTCGCTACCAATACTTGGTGGGTAACCGCGTTCGGCACCAGAACTTGACAGCGCGTCAATCACCGAATCAAGCGGCGGATCACAAGGTGTCCCGATTGACAAATCAACCACGCCACCGTCATGCAAATTAGCCAACGCAACTAGGGCATCAAGGCGGTCGTATGGATAAGGCGGGGGTACAAAGCCAACGGGAGAAGGATTTGTCATAGGAACCTAATATTGTCGGTCACGCGTCCGGTGGCAAATTCTCGAAGGCGACCCGCCGATGCATCGGACAATCTCACTCTCACGAGAGTGCCTTGATCATTTTGTTCTTTTAAAACTACTTCTCCTTCTCGGTGCACAGATGCCAATACGTCTCCCCTGTCGTAGGGAATCAGCAACTCGGTCACCGTGGTGATTGAACGCATGCGATCTGCCAATGTGCGTAGAAATATCTCGAGTCCAAATTGTCGTGTTGCAGATATCGCCACACTGCCAGGATTATTTGCCACAAGTGAAGCGCCAAAATCTGGGAGCAAGTCACACTTATTAAAAACAATAAATTCAGGGACTTGATCTGCTTCAATCTCTGCAAGTACCTCTCGCACGGCAGTGACTTGTTGCAAAGGATGAACCGCGTTGGCATCAACCACATGGACAAGCATGTCTGCTTCGGCCGCAATCTCCAGCGTGCTCTTGAACGATTCGATTAAACCGTGCGGCAGGGCTCGCACGAAACCAACCGTGTCGGTGAGCAGGACGGGCTCTCCGCCAGGCAATGCCAAACGCCGTGTCGTTGGATCTAGAGTCGCAAACAAACGGTCCTCAACGAGTACTCCAGCGCGAGTTAATGCGTTTAGCAGTGTTGATTTACCGGCATTTGTGTATCCCACAATGACGACACTGGCAAGCCCGCTTCGACGCCGACTCTTGCGTTGGAGCAACCGCGTCTGGCGGAGACCTTTGAGATCTGTTTCAAGTTTTGTGATACGACCCATAATGCGACGACGATCGACTTCCAGTCGAGTTTCACCTGGACCCCGCGTACCGATGCCTCCGCCTTGCTGAGAGAGTCCACCACGAGCACCTCGCCGCAATCGCGGGAGTCGATAGCGCAACATCGCGAGTTCAACCTGAGCTTTACCCTCAAGCGTGTGGGCATTTTGGGCAAAAATATCAAGAATCACAGCAGTTCGGTCGAGAGCTGTTCGTCCCAGTCTTTTTTCTAGATTGAACTGTTGCGCTGGAGTTAGTTCATTATCAAAAACAACCGTATCGGCGTCAAGAGCGAGACAAACTTCGTACAACTCATCTACTTTTCCCTTGCCGATATACCACGTTGAATCGGGGACTTCGCGCCGTTGTGTGACGCGTGCGGCTTCGTCAGCACCTGCAGTGTCAATCAGTAACGAAAGTTCATCAAGCCCCTCTTCGGTTTCTACGTCATTGCGACCACCTAGCGTCACACCAACAAGCACGATTCGCTCTCGTCTAGTGCGCTCAATGAGCGTTGCGCCGAGTGCCTCTTGGTACGGATTAGTCACACATTTACCGTGACTGTATTTAGAAACACCGATGGTCCGATCAATATTGCACGCCGATTGTCGTCAATGCGCACGCGCGCGTCTCCGCCGTCCATGTGAACGAGTACTTCTTGGGTACTGCGAGGAACGAGACCCCATGCCAAGGCTGCTTCAGCAGCGGCGCACGCACCAGTACCGCATGCTTGCGTGATGCCTGCACCACGCTCATGAACTCGCATCGTGATGGCGTGTGGCTCGGGTCCGGGTTCGATGATTTCGAGATTAATGTGCGGTACTTTTTCACCAAGTGACTTCAAGTCAACAAGTGAAACATCGTCCACACCCACCACCGAATGTGGATTCCCCACCGACAAATGTCGAGTCGGTCGGTCAGGATGACATTCCATCAGTTGCCATTGCGTGGGCTCAGAGATTGCTTCGACGGTGCCCATGTCGACACTGATCTGCAATGTGTCATCAATTGCCACAGATAACACCGTTGCTTTGCGCTCGCCAGCATCGGTGGAAACTGTATATTGCGTTCCGGCGCCAAGGTCGTTGTTCTGATGCGCTGCTTGCACAAGGCACCTGATGCCGTTACCACTCATCTCGGCGCGACTGCCATCAGCATTGAACAAAATCATCGTCAAGTCAGTGGCTGATCTGCGGTGCAGTATCAACAGCCCGTCAGCGCCACCCCCGGCACTGCGATCACACCAACGCCTCGCTAGGTCGGGCCATTGTTGCTGTGGGGTGCCCTGATCAAGGTCAAAAACCAGGAAATCGTTTCCGAGTCCATGATGATGTGTTAGTGAGTACTTCATATCCCCTGCGAACACTATGTCAAAGCAGCCATCACCAACGGAGTGATTTGCCCCACTGGATCTGCAGATACGTCTACCCACTCGATGCGGGGGTCTCGTCGGTACCACCGCTCTTGACGAACCGAGAACTGCCGAGTACGCAGGGCAATCTGCTGGCATGCCTCATCAAGAGAGAGCTTGCCCTCGATATGGTCGATAATTTCTTGATAACCCAGTGCTTGCCGAGCAGTTGCTGATAATGGTTTTGGCTCATTCAAGAGGTCCTTTACTTCTGCAACCAGACCATTTTCAATCATGCTCGCCACTCGTTGTGATATCCGTTGTGCCAGAACATCACGTTTCCAACGGATGCCAATCTGACGCACACTACTGGCTTGAAAACCAGCAATGCCCGAACCAAAAGAACTGAATTCCCTGCCGCTTCCCCGACACACCTCAAGAGCCCGAACAAGTCGGCGTTTATTGTTTGGTTCAATTTTTTCAAGCGCGAGTGGATCTCGTAATTGCAATTCAGCAACTAGCAATCCGACATCATCTACGGCCTCAAGTTCCGCACGAATCTTGGGCCATTCACCTGGCATCGAGAGCCCGTCTACAACTGCGGTGACATAAAGGCCAGTTCCTCCTACGACAAGTGCTCTTTTGTTCCGCTCGACAATCTGGGCCAGTGCGATGAGTTTTGCCTCTTGAAACGCAGCAACCGTGAACCTCTCATGGGGCTCTGCGAGATCAAGGCAAAAGTGCTCAACTTCTGCACGATCTTTTGCTGTGGGTTTTGCTGTCCCGATGTCCATTCGTCTGTACACCTGCATTGCATCTGCTGCAACGATACTGACGCGTCCCTGCATCTGCCTCGCGACGGCCATCGCAACATCGCTCTTGCCGCTTGCAGTTGGCCCCAACACCACTACTGGTGGTGAGTCCTGCAGTTGCGTCACACGACCACACTAAAAGGCACAGATACTCGGTGAGTAGATTCAAACAACACCTCTCGCAGTTCGCCCTCTAGGTGATGTCGACCGCCGCGAGTAATTTCTATTGAGGCGTACGAGCCTGCCCGCAGGGGTGAAGGCGAAACGAAGTGCACCAATTTGCTCTGGCGCGTGCGACCACTCGTCACATTTTCACCACGGCGACTCGGACCTTCGACCACAACTTCTTCGATTCGACCTACTCGGTCCTGGTGCTTTCGCAGAGCACTTCGCTCGACCACCAGATTGAGTCGAGCAAACCGCTCTGCCATGACATCGGGATCAACAAAGTTGCTCGTCATCCCTGCAGCTTCCGTGCCAGGCCGAGCGGAGAAAATAAATGGGTACGTGGCATCAAAATCTGCCTCTGCTGCAACTTCAAGAGTTTTCACAAAATCATCCTCCGTCTCGCCGGGAAATCCGACAATGAAATCTGAAGTAACAGCAAGATCAGGTATCAGAGCGCGAGCTTCTCGCAATTTTTCAAGAAAGCGATCAGCTGTATAACCACGATGCATTAGTGCCAAAACGCGATCTGAGCCAGACTGCAAAGGATAATGCAAGTGTTCAACGACGGCTGGGGTGCTGGCCATTGCTTGCAAGACGTCACTGCGCATATCTTTGGGGTGTGGACTCATGAAGCGAACTCGACGGATGCCACCAACTGAACCCGCTGCCGTCAGCAGTTCGGCAAATAATGGTCGCACTCGTTCAGATCCGCCCGCCTGACGCGCATGCAGCGTGGTGTCGCGCCCAAAACTGTTCACATTTTGTCCGAGCAATGTAATTTCAGTAACTCCGCGACTTGCAAGCTCGGTCACTTCTCGCACAATGTCATCCATTGGGCGACTGATTTCTTTACCTCGAACTGCTGGCACAATGCAGTAGGCGCAAGTGTTGTCACATCCGATTTGAATTGTAACCCAAGCGTTATACGACGTACCCCGACGTGCTGGTAGGGCACTTGGAAACAAGATGTACTCATCTTCCACTGCTTCGTCATAAATCTCTGTGATCGAACCGTTCGTTCGTGCATATTGCATTAGTTCGGTAATGCGATGCACATTGTGAGTGCCCAGCACAACGTCAACATACGGAGCACGCACTTGAACTGAGTTTTTATCTTTTTGCGAAAGGCAGCCAGCCACTACAATCTGACGACCCTCATCTTGGGATTTCCATGTTTTGAGATGGCCCAGGGTTCCATACAACTTGTTGTCCGCATTTTCTCGAATGCAACATGTGTTTAAGACAATGACATCAGCATCAGATTCATCCTGAACAGACTCAAGGCCCTCGGCGTCGAGCAATCCCGCTATTCGTTCGGAGTCGTGCTGGTTCATTTGGCAGCCAAAGGTTCGAACAACGTATTTTCTGCTCATTACTAGAGCAGGCTATCCAGGAGAATGTGCTACCTGACTGTCACCACGGTTGATGTCACATAAAGCCAACGGTTGCCGACTTTTTTCTGTACCGCCACTGACAAGCGTGATTTCTTCTTGATCTTTCCGCCGGTCACTGTGGCACTACCCGACACAGAGGACGACTTTTTTAGTGCCACTGTCGCAAGTTTGGATGCCTTTTTTCCAACGCTGGAGGTGATCGAAGTAATTACAACCCGACAGACCGAGGTCTTACACACCTTCACTGTAGAGCGGATTCCTACTTGCGCAGTTTTACCCGAAACAGTCACGGACACAGTCGGCGCTTTGGACTTGGTCTTTACAGTTATCGCAGCAGGCGCAACTTTAGGAGCCGCTGCCCTGACGCCAGCAGTTGATACGGCAGCCACGAACTTAATGTCAGGGATAGTAATCAACCAGCCATCAGTGCCGTGCACATCAGCACTCCAACGAGTCCATACAGGCGCTCCTTGGGAGCCTCCGTCACTTCGCGACAAATTCAACGCAGCGCTTTGAAATTCGGCAGTGCTGATTACGTCAGAAGTCGCTCCAAAAAAGTTCAGCAATGACGCATCTGACAAGACCGCCGAAAATGACGAGGCGTTAGGGCTTTGATCCGACCATGTGAGTGGCGCAGAGACCCCATAAGTCAACTGACTTTCACCTACTGTTACCGCCGCTGACCGAACACCCTGAGCACCGCTTCCGCCGCCGCCGCCGCTTCCGCCGCCGCCGCCGCTTCCGCCGCCACCGTCGCCACCGTCGCCACCGCCGCCACCGCCGCCTTGAGTCGACATTGTTTGCATTGAGCCCATCCAAGAGCGGGTACTAGCAAAGAGCGCTCCAGTGAAAATCTCATCTAGCGTTGTATCGAGGCTGAGCACCAAATTTGCTCCCAGATAGCTGTTAGTCGCCGAAGTGAATTCACAGGGCATTACCGGCACCTGCGAGCAACCACCACCGTTGGCAGTTACCGGTGTCAAAACTGGTTTCAACCGAACACGAAGCGTCGCTGAATCGGTGCCAATATCTTTGATGCTCCAGAATGTAGGCACACCGTTGGCCCATGTCCACCGCAGTGTTTTGCCCAACGTGTTGAGGGCCAACGTGATGTCAAATTCAGAGTCAGCGTTGACAGGTGTCAATAAAGGCACTTTAGGATTACTGAAGTCACGATTCATCTGTCCAGACTGAACTTGGTAACCAACCGTTAAACCCATGCGATTCGGTGTTGCGTAGCATTCACCAGGAACGGGGGCTTTTCCTGTTCTGCACAAGTTAGAAGCAGAAATTGCAGCAGTTATCGTTCCAGCAGGTAAGGCTTTCGTTGATGCTGTTCCGTTTTCAAGCACAACTGATTCAACCCCCGCATTAATAACAGATATTCTTGAGACGTATGGGCGCGAGGTCAGACCTCCTGGCAGATCTGCCCATGTGCTCCTTTGAGTAGAAGGCTGGTCTTCAGTAGACTGGTCAGGCATCCCCAGATCTAATTCTGCTGCTTGCGAAGCAGTTGCCGCCAGACCCAGGGCGCTAACTACGGACAAAAGGACGACGAATTTCCTCACCATATCTCCTAACTATGACGCGGATAAGTTGAGTAATACGCTATCAACTCGTCGCTAGGGAATTCAAAGTCTTCAGTTTGCTCGGCGCTTTGCCTCAGTCAAGTTCAATTGGAGCGTCGTCAGCCACAGAAAACTCGTCTGTAGCAACTCCGACACCTGCTTTTAACCGAATTTTTTCAGTGAGTTCCATCATGATTTCAGGATGCTCTGCCAGATAATTCTTGGCATTTTCACGCCCCTGCCCGAGTTGCTCACCCTCATATGTAAACCATGCGCCAGCTTTTTTAGCGAGGCCCATCTCAACGGCGATGTCTAGCAGTGCGCCCTCTCGGCTGATGCCCTTGCCATACATGATGTCGAACTCTGCTTGCTTGAACGGTGGAGCGACTTTGTTCTTCACAACTTTGACACGTGTACGAGAACCTACAATTTCTACACCGTCTTTGATTGCCTCAATCCGTCGAATGTCAAGACGCACCGACGAATAAAACTTGAGCGCGCGACCACCAGTGGTGGTTTCAGGCGATCCGAACATCACACCAATTTTTTCACGCAACTGATTGATAAAGATCAGAACCGTCTTGGACTTATTGAGGTTGGCCGTGAGTTTGCGCAATGCCTGACTCATGAGACGTGCCTGCAGACCCATGTGACTGTCCCCCATTTCGCCTTCAATTTCCGCACGCGGAGTGAGAGCCGCCACCGAGTCAATAACGATGACATCAAGGGCTCCAGAGCGCACCAACATGTCAGCAATTTCTAATGCCTGCTCACCAGTATCTGGTTGGGAAATCAGCAGTTGGTCAATGTCAACACCAATTGCTTTTGCATAGGAAGGGTCCATGGCATGCTCGGCGTCGATGTAGGCACAGATTCCGCCATTGCGTTGCGCCTCGGCTACGACATGCATTGCCAGCGTGGATTTGCCGGACGCTTCTGGACCGTAGATCTCGATGACCCGACCACGTGGCAAACCGCCAACTCCGAGTGCCAAGTCGAGCGGTAGAGCGCCCGTAGAGATGGTCTCAACATTCATGGAGCCTTTTTCTCCCATGCGCATAATGGAGCCCTTACCATGCTGCTTTTCGATGCTGGCAAGGGCCGCATCGAGGGCTTTGGCGCGTTCTGGTGTCTGTTCGTTCATGATGTTGTGCCTTTCTGACATTCAACTGTTGGTGTTGATGATTGGTGACTATGTGAGAGCCCAAGCTCCCGTGGTGGAAGCGAACCCTAAAGACCAGGTGTGGCAGGGATTGTCGCTCTGGCTGAACGACTAATTCCCTGAGCGAGCCAGGTCCAGAAGGGTTCTGTTTGTTCGAACACAGACATAGTACCTACGAACAGGTGTTCGGTCAAGCATTGTCACCGATTATTTTGAGGGCAATTCCAGCAGGCGGACTTTGGCCTGCTCTAGGTCGGTTGCATCAGGGGCGTGCATCGCCAAATCAACACCAAACCAAACGGTGTAGGTGATTGGGTAACTCAAGATTGGAAGGGCAACCGCCAAGACGGCTGCCACACTCAACAAAACAACGACAGAAAATCCAGCCACACCACCGATCACCATCCAGGCCAATATTGACCCAAAAGTGATGAATACGCCCATCGTGGCTGCACCCAACTCAAAACCCTGCAAATTACGTTTCCAACTCATCGCGCAGGTGTTGCAATAATCATTTTTCTTGAACCATGAGATAAAAAAAGCACCTTTGCCACCACACCACGAACAACGGCGAAATAATCCGCGCAGGATCATTCGGATGATTGACGGTCGTAACGGAGAAAGTGACGAAGGAACTGCCAAAAAATCAGGCGATGAGTTCATCAACAAATTGTTCGAAGACTTCAGCAACGCGTCGCGTGTCTGACTCAGTGTGCATAATTGAACATAGCCACTGATCGTCAAGACCTGGGGGCAGCATCAATCCTCTGTTGATGTGATGCAGCCACTGAGCAAACGCGAGATCAAAATCAGTCGCTTTGTAATCACGATAATTGCGCACGACAGTAGCGGACCACGTAACACAAGCCTTGGCCCCGAGTTTGACAGTGTGAGCAGGAACTCCAGTTCTGGCAATAATTGCATCACATTCATCTACGATGCTCTGATTACGAGCAATCGCGTGAAGAGTTGCCTCTTGTGTGCACACTTGAGAAAGCACCGCTTTTGCCGCGGCCATACAGAGCGGATTTCCGTTGTAAGTGCCCAAATGAAGCACTTTGCCAGAAGTGATTTGATCCATGCATTCTTGAGAGCCGCCGAAGGCTCCGAGCGGTAAACCACCACCAATACTTTTAGCCAGACATACCAAATCAGGAGTGACCCCAAAGTGACCAGTCGCCCCCGACCATCCAGCAGTAATGCCGGTTTTTACCTCATCGAAAATGAGCATGGTTCCATACTTCTGAGTAATTGCTCGAACTTGTTGCAGATAACCGTCATCGGGCAGACAAATACTGATGTTTTGCAACGCTGGCTCGACGATGAAACAAGCAACCGTGCCTGATTTGAGCACTCGATCTAGTGCCTCAGGATCGTTGTACGGAATAACGATTGTGTCTTGAAGTACCGCTTTTGTGATGCCCGCAGTTGCTGGCACCTTGTTCGGGCTTGAGGCGTCTCCCGCCGCATTTAGTGCCGGCTTCATTGAAATCATGACTTCATCATGATGCCCGTGATAGCCACCTTCTACTTTGACAATGTGATCGCGCCCCGTAATTGCGCGAGCAACACGAATGGCGTCCATGGTTGACTCGGTGCCTGAGTTAGTAAAACGCCACATGGGCAACCCGTAGCGCTCAACGAGAAGATCTGCAACGTCAGCATTGGCTTCACACGGCGAAACAAATAGTGTTCCATTGTTCATCTGTCTGGCAATTGCATCTTGCACAAGCGGATGACAATGCCCTGCGAACAACGCGCCAAAGCCGAGGCTGAAGTCAATATAACGATTGCCGTCAATGTCTTCAATCCAGGCACCTTGTGCACGCTTTGCAACGATTGGATACGGGTCATAGGCCTGAAAACTTGAGGGAACTCCCAACGGCAGAACCCTGCGGGCCCTCAGATTTGCTGCTTGCGAAGCTTGAGTGCGGTCAGCGTAAACCTGCAATTCGCGACGAGTTATTTTCTTGGCGCGTTCTGCCAAGTTGTTCTGCAACGCGGAAGATATCGCGTTCATTTATCAGCCCCTATTCGGATTGTCATCATCCTATCGTGAAAACAAGAGGGAGTTTCCAGTCCTGCTAAAAACAGACAGAAATCAAGAAAGATGCAATAAAGTTGGCTCTTTAAGCCAGGCGTGGCACAATACAAGCTCGTCATGGTGGGCGTAGCTCAGTTGGTTAGAGCGCCAGGTTGTGGTCCTGGAGGTCGGGGGTTCGAGACCCCTCGTTCACCCCAAAAAATATCGGCTCAAAATCACTGAGGCCTGCGTAATTCTTAATCTTTGAGCATTCGTTCTATGATTATCGGCACGCGCCTTTAGCTCAGCTGGTAGAGCAACGGACTCTTAATCCGCAGGTCCTGGGTTCGAACCCCAGAGGGCGCACTGTCGTTGGATCACGCGCAGTTTTGTTTTTCTACGGCTGAACAATTGCTGATTGTCGCTAACCTGCAGCGGGCTTGACCTTTCTATGAATGACTCCCCCATCTCTAGTCCAGAAAACAAGCAACATCGGCTTACTTATATTCCTGGTCTTGATGGCCTTCGGGGATTATTGGTGCTGCTGGGCCCCATCATTTTTCATGCCCGACCAGATTTTTTGCCCGGCGGAATATTGGCTATTGACGTTTTCTTCGTGATCTCTAGTTATCTGATTACTTCAATCGCGCTGCATGAATGGCGCTCCACCGAAAACATCAACCTCGTGGCATACGCCGGTCGACGGGTGCGACGTCTCCTTCCAGCCCTGCTGATTGCCAGCACATCTCTTGCTCTATACCTAGTCATCCGCGCGGACCAGACCCTTACTGCGCGGTGGACTGGATCGCTTGTCTCAACGCTGTCATACAGCGCTAATTGGTTTGAGATATTTTCCGGGGTTTCATATTTTCAGCAGTTTGACAATCCATCCCCGATGTATCACGCCTGGTCATTTGCGATAGAAGAACAGTTTTATTTATTTGCACCATTTTTTCTACTTTTCTGTCTTAAATTTTTTCGCTCCCAAGGTGTCCGTGTCCTTGTTTCCTTGAGTGCACTACTTGCTCTTGCATCAGGGGCAACAATGTCGGTTTTATACACAGGTGGTGACCCCACCCGCGTTTACTACGGCACCGATACGCGGGCTCAGGCATTATTCGTCGGCATGGCATTGGCGGGAATTATTTTTCTTCGGGGCAATCCACGCACCACAGTTGGTCGTGGCGTGACATTGACTGCTGGCTATATCGGCGTCATCGCTTTTGTGATTTCTGTATTCACCGTGAGTGAACAAAGTTCGTGGATGTTCAATTACGGAGGATTTTTGGGCATTGCAATTATTGCTGCAGTCATGATTGTGGCCATCTCCCAGCCATCGACTGGACCACTTCATGTTTTTTGTCAGTGGAGTCCATTGCGATGGCTTGGAAGAATCAGTTATGGCGTTTATCTCTTTCATTGGCCGATCTATCTTGTCGTAATCACTCCAAGACGCCTAGAAACTACGGGTGGATTTGCAATTGGTCTCCTGCTTACAGTCGTGGTTGCAGGGCTCAGTTTTCATTTTATTGAGCAGCCAATAATGCGTCGTCGGATGCCTTTTTCAATTCGAAGACTGCACCCTTGGCCAGCGACATGTGCCGTACTCGCCATTACTGGCGTCACATTCGCGGCGCTTCTGGGTGCAAATGCTCAAAGACCAGTTGAAATAAAGCAGGTTCTGATACCGACAAGTGAATCATCTCCAAATGATGAGTTGCGAATACTTGTTGTTGGCGACTCTGTCAGCAAACAAATTGGTGAAGCACTCAATGATTGGTCGACAACCAACAAAGGAAAGATCGTTGTCTACAACAAGTCGCATGATGGCTGTGTCATCACGCGATACGGCCTGAAAAGAATTCCCGGTGGCGAAGTCGGCGAAGTGGGTGATCTTTGTTCTGCCTGGGACGTCGCTGTTGACCCAGAACAACTGAGCGACCCTGATGTCATCTCGTGGGTCTCATCAGCGGCACAGTTCCGCCCCGATGTTGTAATTGGATACATCACGGCATGGGATGCCTGCGACCGACTTGTGCCGTCTCTTGGGTCTGAATGGACACATGTTGGGAAGGCCAACTTTGATGAGTACGTCAAGCGGGAATACCGACTCGCCACCGAGGTCTTGACATCAACAGGTGCAAAAATGATTTGGCTAAGTGGTGCTCACGTTGATCGGAAAATAACACCACAAAATGACCCCGCACGCATCGATGCACTTAACGATTTAGTCGTGCAAGCAACTGCTGGCCTACGGGTTGAATTTGGGGACTTTCCTGCGTTTGTCGGGACGATTGGCGCCAAACGCGACAGAGAGATTCGTCGGGATGGACTACATCTGAGTGATAGCGGCAAAACCCAAGTCGCATCCTGGCTGACCTCTGAAATACTTGGCTTGGGCTAGTTTCGCGCAGACTTCATCAAAACCGACACGACTTCAACATGGTGAGTTTCGGGAAACAAGTCAAGCGCCGTCACTGAATGCACGTTGTAGCCGCTTGCCGCAAGGAGCCCCACATCGCGAGCAGCAGCAACGGCATCACAACTAATCAAAATAAAAACTGTTGCCTGAGCACCAAGTAATGCCCGCACACCTGCTTTTCCAAGACCAGCACGAGCTGGATCAGCAATTACGACATCAGCCGCCGTAGCGCGCCACTGTTCTACATTGCATTCCACAATCGTGGCGGCACAGTCGGCGAGATTGACGATTGCATCACCACACGCCGACTTGCTGTTTTCAACAACAACGAGTTCGTCAAAGCGATGGGCAAAACATCCAGCAAAAAGCCCGATGCCTCCGTAAGCATCAACGAGCGTCCCACCTTCGGTACCAAGGTCATCTAGTCCAGCCACAATGGTGTCGGCGATCATTTCAGCCGCCTCAGGTGATGGCTGAAAAAAAGAACCCATTGATACTTGAAACTGATGACCTGCGATTACTTCTCGAACCTTTGCTCGCTCACCACGCTTGACGGATGAGGGAAAAGTCTCTGTCAGTTCACCCTCATGGCACCAAGCCGCCAAATCTCCGGTTCTGGCACCCACTCGCAAAGTGACTTCTCCGGCCCCCTTGAGCACAGGAGTTCTCAACAATTCATTGATTGCCTCGTGGGCGATCATGCAGTTTGTCGTGGTCACAACATCGTGAGAGTCCGCACCACGAAATCCCAAAACTCCGTCAGCACCCGCCACCATACGAACCGTGGTTCGACGAGCTGAGTCAGGAAGCGCAATTGCTTCTGGAATATCTACGAGCAGTTTTGCGGTGCGCTGAAATGCTTCCTTGACAATCTCCGCTTTTGACAACGACTGCTGTTCACGTTTCATATGTTGCCAATCGCATCCGCCACATCCGCGATTGACTTCAGGGCAAGGGGCCAGACGGCGCGCGGGTGAAGGCTCGATGATTCCGTGCAGCAGCGCACGGGCAAAGTCGGTCTTTTTCTCCACTAGTTGTACATCAACTGTTTCGCCCGTAATAACGGCGGGGACAAAGACCACGCGACCATCCTTGAGGCGTGCGAGCCCTTCGCCACCGGCAACAAGTTTCTCCACCTGCACGCGATGTACTTCGGATTCCATTTCAATAGCGTACGAGGTGAAAGTCACCCGTTCGTGTCTTCATCATTCGGTAGGCTAAAGGTGTGCCGAGACCAATTCAAATTGCCCCGTCTGTTTTACCTGCCGACTTCTCCCGACTCGGCGACGAAATCCGCGCTCTTGAAGCCGCAGGTGCCGACCGCATTCACTGGGATGTAATGGACGGTCAGTTCGTTCCAAATCTCACGTTTGGCCCTGATGTGGTTGCTTCCACGCGTCAACACACAACTTTGCCTTTCGAGGCACACCTCATGGTTGTAGACGCTGATTTACTGGCGCCACTATTTATCAACGCAGGATGCTCTAGATTAATCGTCCATGCTGAAGCGTGTACTCATCTGCACCGCACGCTTGAATCAATTCGATCTTTGGGCGCAACTGCTGGCGTATCGATAAATCCACAGACGCCACACCACATCATTGAACAAGTGCTGGACTTGATTGATTTGGTGTTGGTGATGACTGTGAATCCCGGATTCGGTGGACAGAGTTACATCGCAACGATGGAACCCAAAATCGGCAAGGTACGAGAACTCATCAACAACGCAGGCCTCGCCGACACGATTGATCTTGAAGTTGATGGTGGAATTTCTGCAGCAACGATTGCGGCTGCTCGAACCGCGGGAGCGAATGCCTTTGTCGCTGGAAGCGCATTGTTTAAAGATCCCAAGGGACTCGCCCACGCCATCGCTGATCTTCGCGACAGAGCAACCGCTGTCGCTACTGCCTGACCACCCTGCGCCCCAAAACCAGAGCAATCAATATTGCAAGAAAGAGCAGTGATGGTGCCAAAATAGCGATTGATAGGGAGACTTTGCTGTCAAAAAAACTTGTGAATATCCCTGAATCAATGCTGGTGCCGTCGACGTGCAGTGTGCGAATGGGATTTTCAAGGTTGGGGCAATTTTCCCCCCCGTTGTCAACACCAGCAATCTCGTTGCCACCAAAAAGTGCCTCTGATTTACGAACGGACGATGAAAGCACGAGTGTTGCTGCATCAGTTCCAGCACCGACTAAATACGACTCGCCAATCGACAAAAACTTGACATCGTTGCCGTAGCGAATATCAACCAAAGCGCCTGCAGTGGGCGTCGTGTATCCCTCCAGAGAACCAGCTCGCAATTGAACAATCCTAAACGTACCCGTGATGTCGTCACGGGACTCCAACACTCCAACAAAAACTCCCACGGCGGCGGGCGGAGCCGGACAGCTTGAAACATCAGCGGCGCGGGTAGGCGATGCCAGCAAGACAAATGACCCCAGCGCCACCACGCAACATGCCAATTTAGGAATCATCGTTTACAACGCTAGCAAGCCATTTGTAGGGGATGGTTCGAAATGTGGAGCGTTATTTGCCGCCACACCTTGCGTCATCTATCTAAAGGTTACTAGCGCCAGCTAGATGCGGAAAGAAACAGGGGTTATCGTCTTGCTGTGGAATCTGTTGTTCTTATCCCATCTCTTGGTCGCCCCAGCTCGGACTTTGATTTGCTCTCAGATTCACTGCATCAGGCCGCTTTTAGACCCATTGCAATAGAACCACGACCTCACTTTTCTGATCGTCCGAGTCTTCATGACCTAGCTCTCGACACAATTCAACAGATTGACGAGTTGGGAATTGAAAGATTTCACTTGGTGGGTCATGCATTTGGTAACCGACTGTCTCGATGCATCACCGCCGATTTTCCAGGGCGTGTTTTATCGCTCACATTGTTAGCCGCGGGGGGTCTTGTGGAACCACCCGTTGAGATGTGGCAAGTGCTTTTTTCCTGTTATGACAAATCTCTGAGCGACAGCGCTCATCTTGACGCCGTTCGCACTGCATTTTTCGCCGAAGGCAACGACCCCAGCAGTTGGAGAGATGGCTGGTATCCAGAGATTATGAAGTACCAAAGGGGGGCTGTTGCATCAACGCCTCGAGAGGATTGGTGGTCTGCGACTGTTCCACGCGTGCTCGTCATTCAGGCATTCCAAGATGCCATTGCGCCTGTTGAGAACGGGCGTCGATACCAAACTGAGTGTGCCCCGCATGCACAACTTGTCGAGATCAACGGGTCTGGTCATGCGATGTTGCCAGAGCAGCCTGAAGCAATAGCTTCTGCTCTCTTAGCATTTCTCCGTCGCAAATAAGCACAAATCGTCTTCCTAACTAAGCCCTAGCAGGCGTTACAAATTCAATACGTCAAGTTTTGTCTCACCAAATCAACATCCGGAGCGCACTATGCGAATTTGTGCGAGGCATTCCAAGAAACGGTGTTTGGCGTTCTAAACATCTACTGAAACCCCAGCCGCTCCCCCATCAACACTGGGGTTTTGAACTACGCACCAGCCTCCCACATGTCATTGTGGGAGCCATTTCAATTTGTTGAATTGTGCAAATTAGCGGCGATACTTGGTTCATGGGCTTTGATCCGCAACGGGGGCGTGTTGAACGAAAGACCGATATTTGGTTTGTCGTTACCGCGATTGCAATAACTGCTGCACTTGTGGCGTGGGCGTTGCTGGGCTGAGTAATGGGTTTATGGGATGGCTCATATGGCGCAGTTGAGATAAGACGTGTTCAGCCCTATGAAGCACTCAAAAAATACGTGTGCCCCGGTTGTCATCAGATGATTCCACGAGGAACCGGGCACCTTGTTGCAGTGCCGGCCGATGCTCCAGATCTGCGCAGACATTGGCACAAGAGTTGTTGGGGACGCAACAAGTGACACTTGATCTCTAGAACGAGTCAATCAGCACTTCAAGTTCGGTACCGGTAACACAGGCAACATCACATCGCAACACACAGTTTTCTAATTGATGTTGGCGAACGAATTTAAATGCGGTTCGTCGCACCACGAACTGTTTGCGCGCTGTCATCGCCTCTGCCGGAGTACCAAAATCATTGTTGACCCGTGCTTTTACTTCGCAGACCACGACAAGGTTTGCTTTGCGTGCAACGACATCAAGTTCGCCATTATTTATCCGCCAATTGCGGGCCAGGACTTTAAACCCTTGACCTTCGTACCATCTAGCGACTAACTCTTCGGCCCATCTGCCTCGGGCGCGAGCCGCATCTACTGATTTTAATGAAGTCGCTATGTTGTTGGATCGACGAGCGCGTCTGCGGGGAGTTCTTCCACGTTGACGTCTTTGAAACTCAACACCCTCACTTGGGGGATGAATCTGGTCTTCCGATACATATCCCATACCCATGCGTCCTTTAGAACCACCTCTATCAAGGGTCGCGCCGAGTCACCTGTGACGGTGACATCAACGGAGTTTGCCAAATAAAAACGGCGCTCCGTCTCGATTGCATATCGAAACATGCTCGTCACATCTTGATATTCTTGCGCAAGTTTGAGCTCCCGCTCAGCCTCAAAATTCTCTAAATCGTCGGTGTTCAACGCAACCCCTGAGTTTGTAGCACTAGGTATTCTCTAACTCAGCGGTCACGCTTCTCACGAATCTTTGCAGCCTTACCAGTGCGGTCGCGCAAGTAGTACAACTTGGCACGACGAACGTCTCCCTTGCGGACAACTTCAATTTTTGCCACCGATGGACTGTGTTTTGGGAATGTTCGTTCTACTCCGACGCCATAACTAAGTTTGCGCACCGTATATGTCTCGGCAACTCCAGAGCCACTAATGGCAATGACGTTGCCCTGAAAAATCTGGACACGCTCTTTGCCACTTTCAACGACGCGAACATGCACCTTGACTTCGTCGCCTGGACTAAATGAAGGAATGTCCTGGCGCAAGTACTGGTTGTCAACAATGTCTGTGTTCTTCATGGTGTTTCTTTCGTCGGGTATTGGGGAGAATGTGTACCGCTCTACTCGCCACTGGTGGCAGGTGGAAAGGTGAAGGGCAAAGGATACGAGAGAGGTGCTACCGCTTCCAACAAGATTTGCTCATCTGGGGTTAAACCACCCCGAGCAATAATCAGGTCAGGGCGCCAAGTTTGGGTGAGCCAGAGCGCTTGAGCCTTCCGCCAGCGCGCAATCGCGGCATGATCTCCGCTCCGCAAAATTTCTGGAACGGAGATTCCCTCAAACTCAACTGGACGCGTAAATTGGGGTTCCTCAAGCAAGCCACGATCATCAAAACTTTCCGACAGGGGCGATTGGGCGTTGCCCATGACGCCAGGCAACAATCGCGTAACTGCCTCGATGACCACGCACGCCGCTACTTCTCCACCAGCCAAGACCATATCGCCAATGGAAATTTCTCCATCAATCAGATTCTGGCGGACCCGATGGTCGACACCTTCATAGCGGCCACAGAGCAAACTGAACCCAGGTAACGAGGACAGATGGCGAGCAAATCCCTGGTCAAATTTTTTACCATTTGGACTCAACAAAAATAATGGTCGCAGGGGCTTTACGGCTCGTACCGCCTCAAAAATAGGCTCAGGTCGCAATAGCATGCCAGCGCCACCGCCATAGGGCGAATCGTCAACTGTTCGGTGAGCGTCGTGGGTGTAATCACGCAAGTCATGGACACCAAGATTAACAACACCGTTTTCACGCGCTTTTCCCAACAAGCTGCCAGAGCAAAAATCATCCACTAGCGCTGGCAATACTGAAAACACATCAATGCGCATCACGACATCACGCTAACGACTCATCTTCAAATAGACCCTCTGGCGGATCCACGGTCGTACGACCATTGGCGTGATTGACGATAAATGTCACCGGAATGAGTCCACCATTATCGAGTTCCAAAATGGCATGCGCTGGATTATCAATGACTGCAATACATGCTCCAAGTATCTGACCAGTCATGTCTACGACAACTGAGCCAATGAGTTGATGCACCCACAATGAATTTGGGTCATCAATTGGCTCGGCAAAAAGTTCTGCATTTACGAGTCGTTCGGCATCATTGCGAGTGTCGTACCCAACGAAATGCACGACCCACCTGTCGCTCTGCGCACGAGCGGACTCCACTGTGAGTACTTGCTCTTGGGAACCTACTTTTGAACTGAGAATGGAGCCAACTTGCCAGCGCTCCGAACGATCGGTTGTAAAAGACACAACAAGATCCCCATGCAAACCGTGAGGCTTGCCAATTCGGCCAACCACCAACATGTCGTTGCCGTTAAGAGTCAAACTTCAGTCGTCAATAAACTCAACGTCGACATCGACGCCATCTTGAGTTGCAGCAGCACGTACGACAGTACGAATACTCTGGGCAGTGCGTCCACGACGTCCAATTACGCGCCCCAAGTCACCCGGACCAACACTCACATCAAGACTTAATTTGGAACCGCGACCAACAGAGGTGCTGATGCTGACGGCATCAGGATCATCAACAATATTTTTTACAATATGTGTCAGAACCGCAACCGCTACCGGGGCCTCTTGGGCGTTGGCTGCATCAACTGCGTTGTTGTCATCGGTGTCGTTTTCGTAGTCTGACATATTGAACTACTTGGCTTTGGAGGCAGTGAACTCTGCCCATGCGCCACTGATTTCGAGCAACTTGCGCACGCGCTCTGTTGGTTGTGCGCCCTGCTGAAGCCATTTGATGGCCTTGGCGTTGTCAATGGTGAGGGTAGATGGCTCGGTGCGAGGGTTGTATTGACCAAGAATTTCAATGAAGCGACCATCTCTTGAGCGGTGCGAGTCGGCAGCGACCACGCGATAGTGGGGTTGCTTTGTTTTCCCCACTCTGGTGAGGCGCAATTTAACAGTCATGCTTAGAAAAACTCCTTGAATAGGTCTAGGTGAGGCTAGCGGTGAACAGGTGGGCACCCCTACGATTTAGTCAAATTGCTCCACAGATATCGCCAGATTTTTAGTTCGGGAAGTTCGGGAAGTTCGGAAATCCGCCACGTGGAGGCCCGCCAGGTACTCCGGGGAGCCCCGAACCACCCAGCATGTCTCCCATTTGCCGCATTGTTGCCTTGGACGAGAGATTGGAATCTTTGCCTTTTCTTTTGCTGTTCTTGCTGTTTTTGCCTGCACGACCTTGGCTCATTGCACCCATTTTTTTCATCATCTTTTGCATCTCGGAGAATTGCTTCACGAGGCGGTTGACATCTGCTACCTGCGTACCACTCCCCAGCGCAATGCGGGAGCGTCGGGACCCGTTGATCATCTCGGGTCGCGCCCTTTCGCCTGGAGTCATTGAGCGAATAATTGCTTCTGTGAGGGTTACCTGGTCGTCGCCTATCTGGGCATCCTTCATTTCTTTGGGCATGCCAGGAATCATCCCCATCACCCCTGACAACGGTCCCATTTTTTTTAATTGTTGCAATTGAGCCAAGAAGTCCTCCAGCGTGAACTGACCCTCCAGCATTCGTGCAGCTGTTTGCTCAGCATCATCCTTTTCAAAAACCTGCTCTGCTTGTTCGATCAGCGTAAGCATGTCTCCCATGCCCAAAATACGTCCGGCCATGCGGTCCGGATGAAATTGTTCGAATGCATCAATACGTTCACCTGTTGCGGCGAATGCAATCGGTTTGCCGATGACATGCTTGACCGATAATGCAGCACCACCTCGTGCATCGCCGTCAAGTTTGCTCAAGATAACGCCATCAATCGCCAGCGTTTCATGAAACGCCTGAGCAACCCCGACAGCATCTTGCCCTGTCATGGCATCGACAACCAGGAACGTGTAATTCGGCTTTACAGCACTCGAGATATCAGCAACCTGTTGCATCATGTCGACATCTATTGACAACCGCCCTGCCGTGTCGACGATTAGAACATCCTTGCCTAGTCGTTTTGCTTCCGCCAAGCCGCGCGTTGCGGTCGTAACAGGATCACCAGGTTCACTAAAAACAGCAACGCCAATTTGATTGCCCAAAGTACGCAATTGCTCTACTGCGGCAGGTCGCTGCAAGTCTGCACCAACAAGAAGTGGCTGCCGACCTTGTGATTTAAACCAACGTGCCAACTTTGCAGCACTTGTGGTTTTTCCGGAACCTTGCAGTCCAGCCATCAACACCACGGTTGGCGGATGACTTGCGTAATTTATCTTGAGCGTTTCTCCACCCAACATTGAAACCAATTCAGCATTGACAATTTTGACGACCTGTTGGCCGGGATCGAGGGCTTGAGACACATCTGCCCCGACCGCTTGCTCTCGAATACGGGCTGTAACATCACGAACAACTCCAACATTGACGTCAGCCTCAAGAAGCGCAGTTCTGATTTCTGCCAATACCTCATCAACATCGGCCTCGGTCAGGCGGCCTTTGCCCCGAACTCGTTTTACGATTGATTGGAGGCGCTCACTCAGGGAGTCAAACATGAGACTTCAAGGCTATCTGCATTGTGGGATTAGCCGACTGTCACCTCAGTGACGAGTGACGCGACCACAACGATATTGACGCGCGATGGCGAATAATCTTCGGTCAACATGAATTGCTCACCATCCCGGGCGGCAACTCTGATGACCCAGCCCTTGTCTTTTGCTGCCTGAGTTGCTTCTTCTTCGCTGAGTCCGATCAGCGTTGCTGCTTGTTCCTCTGTGATTGATTTCAGAAGTTCGGAATCTACACCGGGGGCAAGAACAGTGTCTTGAGGGCTCGGGACAACACCGGGGGCAGGAACAGTGTCTTGAGGGCTCGGGACAACTTGTTTTTTAATGTATTTATCTTGCACTGCGATCACCTGCCCAACATCGCCATCGGAGTTGTAGTACGTGTATCCGGGCAGCAATGTCGGCACCCCGTTTGCCGTCCAAATCAGGACGAGCGATTTTTTAACTCCAGTAATTTTGACAACTACTTCTGGCAAGTCAGATGGAGAAATTGATTCCTTGGTCTGTGTTTCCATGGCCACCCCACCCCGACAAAAGGAGCAGCCAGAAGTCATCAACGAGTCCTGCAGCCGCTTCACGCCGTCGGTGGTGGAAATGAGCGGATACTTTTGGGATTTTTTTAAAGTGACAAGGTGTCCGTTCGCGTAACTCACTTTGGAGTCCTCTCCAAATGTCACGTTGTGCGAAAGTGGAACATCGAAACCTTGAACTTGCTCGATTGCATTTACGTTGACGCCCCACTCATCGGCATAAACCTCAAAACGAAGATTTTTTACGCTCAAGCCACCGTTGCTCAGCAGATCTTGAGCAGCGCTGATTGCTTGGTCTTTGGTGGGAAGATTTGTCGGAGCTTCTGGCATGCCACAATCAGGAGCAACCACGGTTGTGTCGGCTGAAGAGTTTGGATCACTCGGAGCAACTGAACAGGTAGTGCGCGAAGACATGCTCATGTTGTTGTACGACCAGAACAGCAACGAGGCATCGCCACTCACAAACAGACCAGGATCCGAACCATCCGCACTTCCAACCGTGTAACTTGCGTATTCTTCGTTCGATTCCGGTGCAAGCACAACTTTGTCATTGAGCCCAAAAGACTGCGCCAACAACGAAATCTTGTCTGTAGAAAACTTTTGCTTTACAAATTCGTATGACTGGCTACTTCCACCAAGATCAGGGAGGTCACCTTCAATTGTGTAGACCATATTTTGGTACGGAGCCCACATCTTTTCGGTTGACTCTGCAGCATCGTTGTTTGCAACTGGCGATGTCCGCTGGGCACCATCTCCACCTAGTTCAATGGCATCTATCGAAGGTCCACAAGATGTCAAAAGGATGGCCGCAACCGTGGCAGAAAGAGCAACTTTTAGTGTCACAAATCTGATTTTACTCACATAATGCATCAACAAACTCGGCAGGAACAAACGGCACGAGGTCAAGAACTGTCTCCCCAAGGCCCACTAGTTTGACGGGTATGCCCATTTCCGTCTCAATCGCAAAAACGATTCCGCCCTTGGCAGATCCGTCTAATTTGGTCAGCACCACACCCGTGACATCAGTTGCAGCGGCAAACTCTCGCGCTTGAACGAGTCCATTTTGACCGGTGGTCGCGTCGATAACTAAAAGCACCTCAGTGACCGAACCCAAACCCTTGTCTGCGACGCGACGGACCTTGCGCAACTCATCCATCAAGTTAGATTTATTTTGCAGGCGCCCTGCCGTGTCGCCAAGCACAAGGTCGATTCCCCGCGCAGCCGCACTTTGGATGCCATCAAAAATAACTGATGCCGGGTCACCCCCTTCTGAACCACGCACAAATTCAGCACCAGCACGCTCGGCCCATGTCTGCAACTGTTCTGCTGCTGCAGCACGAAATGTGTCTCCTGCTGCCATTAGCACTGTTCGACCCTGGGCAGTCTGAGCAGCACCAACTTTGCCAATCGTGGTTGTTTTACCAACGCCATTGACCCCCACAAATAACCACACGCTCGGAGACGCCGTCAAGTCGATGCGCAAGGAGCGATCTGCCTTGCTGAGTTGCTGTTTCATCATCTCTCGCAATGCATCAATCATCACTTCTGGTGTCGTTATTTTTTTTCCCGCACTTGCTCTCGCAACGGAGCAATTAATGCTTGCGCTAAATGAACACCAACGTCAGCACGAATAAGCGTGTCTTCAAGCTCTTGCCAAGTACTGTCATCAATAGTGTTGCGTGAGCGAATGCCACTGAATGCCGTGTAAAACAATGATCTTGCTCTGCTGATGCTTGACCTCAGATTCGGGGGTTCAATTACGGCTACAACTTCCTCAGCCTTGACAACTTGTTCGGCGTTGCTTGACACTTCAGCATCCAAGACTTCAATTTCTGGACTCAATGAAAGTGGTGCACGCCCACGCGACGATCGGCGAGACACAATAATGGCTCCGATGCCAAACGACAGCGCGAGTGCGACGAGGGCGAGTATCAGTGGCTGTTCAGAAGCATTCATTGTGAACTCAAAACAGGGGTGTTGTAGCGCGTTCAGTCACGACCTTTGACGAACCGCCAGGTTGCATACTTACTCCGACTAAACAGTCCCCTGCTTCCATCGTGCGTTTTTGGTGACTGACGATAATCAGTTGGGCATCACGTCGGAACTCATGCACAAGTCCCAGAAAACGGTGCAAGTTGACATCATCAAGAGCGGCCTCAACTTCGTCCATCACATAGAACGGCGAAGGTCGACTGCGAAATACTGCAAATAAGTAAGCAAGAGCGGTGAGTGAGCGTTCGCCGCCCGACAACAATGACAACTTTTTGATATTTTTTCCAGGGGGCGAGGCTTCCACTTCAATGCCCGTATTGAGCATGTCGTTTGGATTGGTAAGAACAAGACGACCCTTACCCCCAGGGAACAACATATTGAAGAGAAACGTGAAGTTCTCACTTACGTCGGCATAGGCGGCCGCAAAGACGGTTTGAATCTCGGCGTCAACAGCCTTGATGATTTGCATCAATTCTCGCCTCGTGTTGCGCACATCGTTGAGTTGTTCTTCCAGGAACTCATGGCGCTTTTGAAGCTCGGTGAATTCTTCGAGTGCGAGGGGGTTTATCGGCCCCATCAGGCGCAGATCACGATCCAGTGCTCGCGCGCGTTCACTTGGCGTCACGCCTTCGGGAACCTCTGGCATAGGCGAAGCCTCGGCGACCGCAGGTTCAACTTCGAGATCCCGACGCAATGTTTCAACCGTTGCTTCAAGGCGCATCCGAGCCTCAGCCTCATCAATTTCGACACGACGGGAGCGTTCCCGATGAGCTTCGAGTTCTTGTTCGGTTGTATGACGGGCGCGGCGTGCTTCATCAAGACGTGTCGCAAGTTGGCGAACCTCATCACTTTGGCGACGACGGATCTCTTGCAATTCAATCAGGCGCGCTTCAGTTGAAGCCCGATGAGCCGCCACTAAATCCGAAAGTCTTTGAACTGCTGATATTGCCCGTTCAATTTGTGTGCGTCGTGTCGCTGCTTCTCGACGGGCTTGAGCATTGGTCTCTAGGCGCCGCTCTGTTTCATCAAAGCGAACTCGCAAGAATTGCTCTCGTTCGCGCAGACCACCAATCCGCACGTCTAAATCTTTTCGGCGAATAAGCAGCAAGGTTGCCCTGGATTCTATGGCTGCTCGCGCCTGTCCTAATTCTTGAGCGGCAGCGAATTCGGCGGCTTCTGTCTCTTCAAGAGCGGGAAGGATGGCTTCAAGTTCAGCCACTCGTTGTTGCTGTTGCACCAACCTTTTACGAGTGTCCTCTAGTGAGTCAGAGATGACCTTTGCCTCACTGGTTACGACACGGCGGTCGCTGACAGCATGCGTGAGTGCGATTGAAGCACCTTCGACGATGGCACTCTGATTATTTAATGCCCGCTGATCATCAGCAAGACTCTGACGTGCCGCCAAGAGTTCATGACGACAAACATCAACGTCCAATGAATATCGATCAAGGTCTTGTTGTGCTGATGCTGCTTTGTTTTGTGCATCTTGAATGACTTCTTGAGAACCAGCGTCATCAGCAGCGCCAATCCGCCAACCCATTGGCGAGAGGCGATCGCCGCTACGTGTGACAATCACAGTTGCTGGTTGGGCCATTGCCAGAACAATCGCTTGGTCTAACTCCTCGACAAATCCGACTCGCGCAAACAATGAATCTAGGAAAACCCCGACTTCATGTGGCGCATCGGGCACGACTTGCACATATTGACGCAGCGATTGAGATCCGTTTGCGATTTCCTCCTTAGTTGCGAACAGCCCATCTAAAGCCAGAACTGCTCCAACGAAGTTTCCGGCCCGCAAAGCGACCATGGCACGCTCTGCAGCGGATGCATCTGACACAATCACGGTTGCCACCAACTCCCCGAGCGCAGCTTTCACCGCGGCATCCCAGCCAGCCTCCACGACCAAGAGATCAATAAGTGCACCTGTTACGCCGCTGGTATTGGCTAGCTTTTCGGCCGCATGTCGTGCCCTCGCGGGTGCAGCCGCAGACTTCATGGCGTCAAGACGCGCGTAAAGGTGTGCGCTTCGCGTCTCTGCATCAGCACGAGTCTCGAGCGCAAGATCTAATGCAAGTTCGGAATCTGTCCGACGACGCTCCGTTTTTTCGAGACTCAGTCGCAGTGGCTCAAGTACTTCTTCTGCGGTTGCAAGTTCTTGCTGAAGCCTCTCACTGTCAGCTGTCAAGTGTGCTTCTCTTGAGACGAGTTGTTCAAGACGAGTCGAGAGTCTTTGGATTTCTCCTGATCCAAGTTCGACAGTGTTGCGAACCGTTCGCAACTCGCCCCGAACTTCGGCTGCAGCCGATGCAGCAGTCGTCGTCGCATCAAGATTTTCAGAGTCATCACCCGTTCCTGTGCGCTGTTTTGCGAACTGGGCTTCTTCTGCGGCGAGGGCATCGCTCTCTGGTGCGGCGGCGACTAAATCAGATTCGACCTCATTGAGTTCGGCGCGAAGACGCGCTGCCTCGGCTTCCAGTGAAGCGACTATATCTTGGGCCATCAAAGACAATTGATCCCGCTCCATTGAGCGCTGTCTTTCTGCCAACACCGCTGATAATCCGCGTGAGCGCTCACGCAATTGTTCCACCTTGACTAATTCGTCGCTTACTCCGCTGTCTCCACGCGCAGAGAGTTCAGATTCACAACTCATAACCGTGGTATCTAAAGATCCAAGTTGACGTCGGATTTCTTGTTCCTTCTCCCCACTTTGATTTTTTTCCGTCGCTAGAGACAAAAGTTGCGCGCGTAGTGCGGCGATCTCGCGTCCCGACAAATACAAACGCAAGTCGCGTAATTCAGACACAATCTGTCCATGTCGGCGCGCAGCATCTGCTTGTCGCTCCAATGGGCGCAGTTGGCGGCGCACCTCGCGAATCAGATCCTGCACACGCAAAAGGTTTGCTTCTGTGCCGTCAAGGCGACGCTCTGCCCGCTCTTTGCGCTTGCGATATTTCAAGACTCCAGCAGCCTCTTCAATTATTGCCCGCCGATCTTCGGGTCGGGCGTTTAAGACCGCATCAATTTGTCCCTGACTGACAATGACGTGTTGTTGCCGACCGACTCCGGCATCAGACAACAAATCCTGAACATCAAGAAGCCGACACTCGACGCCGTTCAGGGCATATTCACTTTCACCGTTTCGAAAAAGGGTTCTCCCAATCGTTATTTCCGAAAAATCAATGGGTAATAGTCCTGCCGAGTTGTCAATTGTGAGAAGCACTTCGGCTCGCCCAAGCGCCGAGCGTTTTGACGTCCCGTTGAAAATTACGTCTTCCATCTTTTGACTTCGCACCGCACTCGGTGCCTGCGCCCCAAGCACCCAAGCAATAGCATCCACAACATTGGACTTACCCGAGCCATTGGGACCGACAACAACCGTCACCCCTTGCTCCATCTCAAGCACTGTCGTGTCTGCGAAGGATTTAAAACCTTTGAGAGTAAGTGACTTCAAAAACACAACACTCTGACAGTAATGGAAAACCACACCTGAAGTTGAGTTGTTGCGCCTGTGGATAAATAACTAAAGCAAGGGCAATATTTCAGCGCTGGCAACGAGGGCAAAAACATGTAGACCTTCCAGCCGCCATCACCCGCCTGATCCTGCCCTTTCCACATGTCCGACATATTTCGCCCCCATGGCCGTAGACCCTGTGTTGATCTTGAAATGAACCCAACTGTCCATCAACATCGACATATTGGGAGTCGCTGAGCGTTGATCCCCCTGCTGCTATGGCGGTCTGCAAAACATCTGTAATTGCGTCAGCAAGGAGTCTGATTTGAGGCTTTGTCAGTGTGTCAGCGGTGCGATTCCATCGCAGTTTGGCGCGATGCAGAATCTCATCGGCATAGATGTTGCCAATGCCGGCCACAACAGACTGGTTCAGAAGTAATGGCTTGAGGGCACCCCTGCGGCCGTGCAGTGCGGTCTGCAGAATGAGGGCATCAAACTTGTCACAAATTGGGTCTACCCCCATGCGACCCAATTCTGGCAACACTCCTGATTCCTCAATCGGGTCATAGACGACCACTTCTCCAAATGTGCGAGGGTCAACAAAACGCATTTCATGGGGGGGTTGAGATGATGTCCGATCAAGATGCAGCACCACATGAGTGTGCGCCGGACGAGCAACGCTTGGTTCGTCAATCAATATTCGACCGCTCATCCGCAGATGAATCATCATCGCGTCACCAGTATCCAAAGAAAAGAGCAGATATTTCCCACGCCGCCGTGCATCGACAATGGTGGTGTCGGTAAGGCCATGAATTACTGCTTCACGGCCGACGCGCCGCACGGATCTCTCACGACCTACTTCGACAGATGAGATATGCCGACCGACCGCCAAAATCTCAATCCCCCGTCTGACAGTTTCAACTTCTGGGAGTTCGGGCATTCCTATGCTTCCGGCTTGGCCATCAGATCTTCGAATGCATGTCGCGCTGCTTCTTGCTCTGCACTTTTTTTATTCTTGCCAATTCCTGCTCCAGCAGCCTCGCCGTTGATCAGAACGACTGATGTAAAAACCTTGTCATGGTCGGGACCAACACCTGATGTTTGATACATCGGAACACCGAGAGAACGGCGAGCCGTTATCTCTTGCAAACGTGTTTTGTGATCGAATGCGTCAAGATTAGGAATTACCTCTTCAATACGCCCCAGTAGATGCTTTCTAACAAAAAGTGATGCTGCATCTGCCCCTGCATCGAGGTAAACAGCGCCAATAACCGCCTCAAAACAATCCGACAAAATAGATGTTTTGTCCCGACCTCCGGGGTTGTCCTCGCCCTTACCCAGAAAAAGATAAGTCCCCAGATCTAGAGAACGTGCAATTTCGGCCAGTGCAATCGCATTGACGACTGCTTGGCGCAGGTCGGACAGTTTTCCTTCTGCACTATCGCCAAGGCGATGGTATGCAAAATCCGCAATCACCCATCCCAGCACAGCATCTCCTAGAAACTCAAGTCGCTCATTTGAGATCGTCTCTTTGGTTTCTGCCAACCAAGAACGGTGCACCAATGCGGTTCGCAACAGCGAAATGTCTGAAAATGTATGACCGATGCGATCGCTCAATAAGAGCAAAGCACGATCTTGAGGCTCCTCAGATTGCATGTTCTGGCAGAGCTACCGATGCAGGACGGCGAACACATAGTTGACCGTGTCACCAACCGTTTTAAGTGTCGCGAGGTCTTCGTCGTTGACGGTGAAGTCACCCGTCATCTCGCTGAAAATACGCTCAATTTCATAGGAAAATTCAACAAGGTGCAATGAGTCGGCGTTGAGATCTTCTTTGAAGAGCTGTGTCTCAGAAATTGTTCCAACATCAACTTCCAACACCGTCGCAAGACAGGCGCTGACCGTCAATGAAATAGTTGCCCGATCAGGCAGAGATGTAGACATGGTGTACTCCTTTAATTGGATAGCGTAGCCGCCGCGATAGCGGCGCGAATCTCTTCAACCATTCCAACTTCAACCATTTCTTGGGCGCATTTTATTCCGTTTAGAATTGCGCGGGCGCTGCTTGAGCCATGAGAGATGATGCACACACCATTTACCCCGAGCAGAATTGCACCCCCATAGGTGTCGGGGTCAAAAACCTCATACATCGGCAACAACGCAGGCATTAGGGCATCGGCATGAACTTGATTTTCCGGAGACGACGCAAACGCGGCAAATAATGACTTCACCACTGTTTTGATTGTCCCTTCAATCGTTTTCAGGGCGACGTTTCCGGTGAAGCCGTCTGTCACAACGACATCAACAACTCCAGTCATCATGTCGCGACCCTCAACATTGCCAATGAAGTTCAAACCTGACTCATTACTCAACAGTTCGTAGGCCTCTTTGCGCAGAGAATCACCTTTGCCAGGTTCTTCTCCGATCGAAAGCAAGCCAATGCGAGGTGCTTCCACTCCAAAACGTCGTCGTGAATACACGGTTCCCATCTGAGCAAATTGCACGAGCCAATCAGCTTGAACTTCGGCGTTTGCGCCAGAATCAATCAGTACGCAAGGCGTTGATCCAGGAACTGGAATAGCCGTAGCGATAGCCGGGCGTTGGACACCAGAGATTCGCCCCATTCGCAACAGTGCACTCGCCATCGTCGCACCCGTGTTTCCAGCCGAAATCATTGCACTGGCTTTCCCCTCCCGCACGGCATTGGCTGCAACAACAAGCGTGGAATCTTTTTTTCGGCGCACAGATGACGCCGCGTCTTCGTGCATCTCTATGACTTCGGTAGCAGCAATTAGTTGCAGAGACCCGACACCGGCCAAATCATTCGGACCAATGAGAACGATGGGAATCCCTAACTCGGCGGCCTGCAGTGCTCCAGCCAGGATCGCTTGCGGTGCATTGTCTCCGCCCATTGCGTCGACGGCAATCGGCAACATGTCGTGGACTACTCGACAACAAACGGTGAATTATTCGCCGGCGACGTTTACTGCAACGCGGTCTTTGTACCAACCACATGTTGAACAAACAGTGTGGGGAATCTTGGTCACTCCACATCGGGGGCACAAACTACGAGAAGGGGCATCAAGGCGCCAGTTGCTTGCACGACGGGCACGAGTTTTGCGTTTTGAAGTTTTTTTCTTGGGAACGGCCACGGCGGTCTTCCTTGATCTGAAAGAGACTTTGAGTCCCACGGACGGCTAGATGTTATCGGGAGGAGGCAATTACTGACGCTTCTTAGGAATCTTTGGTCAAGTTCTCGCGGAGAGTGTCTAAAACTGCCCATCGGGGGTCTGGCGCGGTTGTCTCACATGAACAAGATCCCTCGGATAGGTCGGCCCCACATTGACCACATAGCCCCGGACAATCCTCGCGACAAGTAGGAGCCAGAGGAACAGCGAGCAGGATATTCTCTCGCACCATGGGCAATAACGACACCTGGTCTTGTTCTATTGCAAATGCATCAGGGTCTTGGAGAACTACTTGGTACATCTCGGCAAACTCAACGATTAGTTCTGAGTTGATGTGCCCAAGACACCGCCTACACACTCCTTGCCATTGAGCAGTAGCCCTACCGGTGACGGCAACGCCATTGGATAGGGATTCAAGACGGACGGTGACAGGAATAACGACATCGATGATTTGTTCAACTGCAAAATCAAAGTCGGCGACGGCAATTGAAGCGTCGATATCCTTGATTGTTCCGGGACGACGTAAAAGTTCGATGATGTTGACAACTAGTGGCGTAGCCATAGGAAGCTATCTTCTTGCTTAAGAACGATCTTGATCAAAAAAACCAGAGGTGCCCGAGTCCTCGGCACTTGGAGCAGGTTCTGATTGCTCAGGGACAACATTAATCCCAATCGACAATCGTTGGCGACCGTTGGCAACAGTCTTTGTGAGGCGGTCCAGCAAAATTTCAAAACTTCCCAAACGTTGATCAAGGAAATCCTCTGTTTCGTTGCGCAGACGTCGTGATTCTGCGTCTGCTGCGTCAATTACTTGTTGCGCCCGAGCCTCTGCGGCACGCACAACTTCCGTCCTCTGCACCAATCGTTCTGCTTGTTGACGAGCAGCACCTAGTAATTCATCCGCCTCACGCTTGGTTTTTTCGAGAAATTCTTGTCGTTCTTTTAGCATCCAGCGAGCCTGACGGATTTCTTCTGGCAAACGACTGAGGGCCTCTTCAAGTAATTCAATCAGCTCATCCCGATCTAGTCGTGGGGTGCTTGAAAGAGGCATGCTCGGAGCAGTGACAATGGTATCTATCGTGCGTCGCAACAGTATCTCGCTGTCGCCAAGACGCGCCTGCGCCTGAACAGGTTGCGGGAAGGTCGCGTCAATAGAGTCTTCGTAATCGTCATCACTCATTTTTTGCTCCGAGGTGGATATGTCTTGTTTAAGACATTACCCACTGCGCTTGGCACCATTGCTGATGTGTCGCCACCAAAGTGGGCAATTTCACGAATGAAACGACTGCTAATGAATCCGAGCGCAGGTGCACACGGAACGTAAACCGTTCGAACTCCAGAAATTAAGAAGTTTGTTTGTGCCATTTGTTGTTCAAGTTCAAAATCTGACATGGTGCGCAGGCCTTTTAAAATGCACAGCGCCCGACAGGACTTGGCCGCATCAACTGCTAGTCCAGCAAATGCTTGCACGCTGATTGATGGCAGATGTTTGACCGATTCTTCAATCATGGCGATTCGCTGATCGACACTGAAAGTGGCAGAAGATTTTTCGGGATTATGCATAACCCCGATTATGACTTCACCAAAAAGCACGGCTGCCTGATTGACGACATCAAGATGTCCCAAGTGGAATGGATCAAAACTTCCGGGATATAAAACAACGCTCATACTGTATTTACGGTACCTGTTGTGGCAGGCGTACGACACAAAAATGTCACGACAGTGCGCCCGTATCGGCGTTCCCGAGTGACTTCCCAGCCGTTTGGGGCAACAATGGCGCGACTTGACTCCGCCACCACTAGTGGCGCACAGACCCCAGACAGCAAGAGATCCCACTGCCCGAAGTCATATGGTGGGTCGGCGATGACGATGTCAGCCTCAAGTCCGTGTGCCCCTTGGGTGCTGGCATCCATCTCCAGCACCGTGCATAAGTTCGCTGCCCCCATCGCCTCGATGTTGCGCCGAAGCACTCCCAGTGCGGCCCGATCATTTTCAATGAATGTGCAGTGCGTTGCTCCTCGCGACAGCGCCTCAATTCCCATTGCTCCCGTACCGGCAAAAAGATCCAGAACTTTTGCGCCCTGCACCACCCCGTTGCTGTTGAGGGCGTTGAAGATTGCTTGACGCACCTTGTCCGTGGTGGGTCGCGTTGTTTGGGATTCAGGAGATTGGATTCTTCGTCCTCGCCAGTCACCAGCAACCACTCTCATACAAAGCAGACTAGGTCAGTGATTAGTCCCCAAGGGTCCATTATCTGCGTTGACTGTGGCGGGCCTTGTTATTTGCTTACTCACCCACCAGAAGATGGAGTCTGGAATGTTGATGATGTGGTTTCTTATCGCTGCCGCGACTGCCGCGATGTCTGGTATCTGCCCCTGACCGAAGAAGACACTGGTGCTGACGATGAAAAAAGCGGAGACATGCCGATCCTCTAGATTTTATTCGCAAGATCTAGCTTTTGAACAAGAACTCAACTTCTTCTTCAGTTAAAAGTAATTCCAATTCGTCCCGCAAGGTGGCGTGTGTTGTGAGTAATGGATCAGCATCAACAATTTCAAAGGCAGCACTGCGTGCTAATTCGATTAAATCACGGTCACGACGCAAGGAGGCCAAATTAAGATCACTTCGACCCTTTTGCCGTGTGTCTTTGATGGCCCCCTCCCCACGCAGGTCAAGATCAATTTCAGCGAGTTCAAATCCATCTGTTGTTGCAACGAGTGCCTCTACGCGTGGACTCGGCTCTTGGGCGGATGTGACCAAATAGCAATCAGAAGAGATGGCTCCACGGCCGACTCGCCCACGCAATTGGTGCAACTGCGCAATTCCAAAACGATCGGCATCAAGAATAATCATCGCAGTTGCGTTTGGAACATCAACACCTACTTCAATCACGGTCGTTGCAACCAAAACATCTAGTTCACGAGCCCGAAAGGCGTTCATCGTCGACTCTTTTTCAAGCGATGCCATGCGTCCATGCAATAGACCAACTCTCAGCGACTTAAGTTCACCTCTTTGGAGTTCTTCAAATGTTCTTTCAGCTGAGGCGACCTCTAATTTTTCGCTCTCATCAATTAATGGGCACACAACATATGCTTGTTGACCATCAGCAAGACGCAGGCGAACATCATTCCACATCCCTTTTTCTGCGAGACCTCCATTGACCCACCGTGTTGCAATCGGTGTGCGACCTGGCGGGAGTTCATCAAGCACGCTGACATCTAGATCGCCATAGACCGTCAGCGCCGCTGTGCGGGGAATTGGTGTCGCTGTCATGGTTAATACATCAGGCATTGAACCATTGGGATTGTTGACGGCTTTGTCTCGCAATGCGGCACGTTGTTCCACGCCAAACCGATGTTGTTCGTCAATCACGATCACCCCGAGACTGGAAAATTTTACTGATTCCTGAATAAGGGCATGAGTACCAATCAAAATGTCAACGGTGCCATCGGCCACGCCGGCAAGTATTTTTCTTCTCGCTTCGCCGGTCACTCGACTTGTGAGCAGTTCAACGCTTAGCGGACGGTCGCCAAGCAAGTTTGTATCGTCTGGTATTTGCAGCCCATTGAGCAATTGGTGAATACTGCTGGAATGTTGTTCGGCTAATACTTCCGTGGGGACCATGATTGCTGCTTGATGTCCTCCTTGAACAGAGCACAACATGGTGTGTACCGCAACAAGAGTTTTGCCACTTCCAACATCACCCTGCAGTAAACGATGCATCGGACGGGCCAGCGCAAGATCGTTGCTGATTTCTTGAATCACTCGCGTTTGTGCGTTAGTGAGCGCAAATGGCAGTGTGCTCGCAAAACGATCGATCAATGAACCCGAGACACGATGCGCGAACCCGCGCAGTTCGCGCTCAAGAGCACGCTTGCGAGCAACGAGAACCATCTGCAATCTAAAAACCTCGTCAAAGGCCAAGCGTCGACGAGCTGCGTCGCGGGCGGAAAACGACTCTGGCATGTGAATGTCTCGAAAAGCCGTGCTTCGCCCAACTAAGTGAAGTCGGTCAATCACGACTTGAGGAAGTGTTTCGGCAAATCCGCGGGCAGCGCACCGATTGAGCGATTCTTCGACCCAGGCTCCGATGTGCCAAGTAAAAATGCGCACCTTCTCGCTTTGCGGATAGATCGGCACAATCTTGCCGGTGCGATCACCGATCAAGTCAACAATTGGGTTTGTCATTTGCAAGTACCCATTGCGCACCTCTGGTTTTCCGAAAACCGACACATGCATCCCGGGCTCAAGTTGCTTGGCACGCCAAGCCTGATTGAAAAAAGTCAAAGATAACTTTCCTGATGCGTCTCCGGTGTTGACATTCACCATCATCTTTCTGCTTTTGGTGCGAATACTTCGCACATTGAGCACGTCAACAAGCACTAGGCAGTCAACACCCGCCACAATGTCTGAGACGCGTGCCTCGTTCGTGCGGTCAATCCAGCGACGTGGATATGTCTGAATTAGGTCTAATACCGAAATAATGCCGAGTGTTGCGAGGGCTGATTTTCGTTTGTCACCGACATCCTTGAGCACTTCGACCCCGAGCTTGTCGAGATCTCTGAGCGTTAATGGCTGTGGATTATTCAACGCCGAACAAATACGGATAGAGCGGCTGATCACCGTGATGCACTTCTACTGTGATGCCGGAGTGGTGCTGCGAGACCCACGCTTTGATGTGGTCGGTATTGACCGCGGTTGCTTCTTGACCCGTGATGATTGTCAGTAACTCACCACCGCCAGAAAAAAGTTGCTCCAGCAGGACCGTTGCAGCGCCCGTTAATGAGCCACTTACGGCGACAATGCCGTCACCCCTTACAAGACCAATCCAGTCCCCTGCAGTCACAGCCCCAACCTCACTTGTTGTATCACGAACGGCTTGGGTGATTTCACCAGTTGCAACGGAGTTTGCTGCAGCAATCATATTGCGCGCATTCGTCTCGGCTGTCACCTCTGGGTCATAAGAAACCAAAGCAGCAAGTGCTTCGGGCATTGAACACGTGGGAACCACCCGAACATCCTTGGATGTCAAGGCATCAATCTGATTGGCAACAGGAATAATATTTTTATTGTTCGGCAAAATCACAACTTGTGAGGCGTTCATGTGCTCAACAGCATCTAAAAGTTCTTGGGTCGATGGATTAAGTGTCTGTCCTCCCGTGATAACTCCTTGAACCCCGAGTTGTCCAAACAATTCACCCAGCCCATCTCCGCTGGCAATGGCAACGACAGCGCAAGTAACTGGTGGTAGCGCACTTTGTGCATAATGTTTGTGCGCTACACCACCGATTTTGGCTTCGCGGGCCTCGTGTTCTTCGGCAACTTCTTCAAAAAGATCTGTCACTCGGATCTCACGCGGTCGACCACCCAAAATCAACGGAACTTCGATGGCCGCGCCGATGTCATTGGTGTGAACATGACAGTTGTAAAGACCCTCACCACCCACGACGACGATGGAATCGCCGATCTCGCCCCATGCCAGTTTAAAGTCCCGGCACTTTGCATCGTCAAGATCAAGAAAAAACATGACTTCATAGCGCAACTCACTCACGTCAACATTGTCACTTGATGATGCACGATGCGTGATGCGCTCTAATTGCTCAAGAGTCGGTCCATCAATTTCTTCGGGTTCTGGAAGAGGCTCACCATCTACAACATGGATCGCTGAATCGAGTAGGAGCAAGAATCCTGCACCACCAGCGTCAACAACTCCAGCTTCTTTAAGCACAGGCAGTTGATCTGGCGTATTGGCTAATGCGAGCCGCCCAGCAATACGAGCAGTGCGCAACATCGCCGACAATGTGGCTCCCTGAAGCGCAGCCTTTGCTGCTGCGTCTGCGGACTCGCGAACAACAGTGAGGATTGTTCCCTCAATTGGTTTAAGAACGGCTTCGTACGCCGCAAGTGATGCCTTCTTTAGAGCGTCAGCAACATTGGTCGCTGATGCACGCTGTTCTTGCGCTTCTGCCAGAGTTGACGCCAATCCACGCAGAATTTGACTCAAGATAACTCCACTATTGCCTCGTGCTCCCATGAGGGAGCCGTGACTGATGGCATGACAGGTCGGCCCCATTGCATGATCTGCCGTTTCTAGTTCAGCCACGACGGCGTCAAGAGTTCGCGCCATGTTTGTTCCAGTATCTCCATCGGGCACGGGGTACACATTGAGGCGATTAATACCTGCGGCGTGCGCTTTCATCGTGTCGCGAAAGGCGATGACGGTCTGGCGCAGGTCGTCGGCCCCCAATTGCTCTAAAACAGGCACATCCTTATCGTATCTAGTCCGAGGTTGGGGTCACTTGATGTTGGCTGATAGTTTTATAGGACGCCTGAAGAGCCAAATGGCACTTCCGACAAGTTCGTCCGTCAATTCATCAAAGTTAGGTAACGCTATGGCTGCAGTCTGTGAAATTTGTGGCAAAGGCCCTTCATGGGGAATGTCCGTGTCACACTCTCATGTGCGCACGAAGCGCCGTTGGAATCCAAATATTCAACGAGTTCGCGCCATCGTCAAGGGATCGCCCAAGCGTTTATACGTGTGCACTGCATGTATAAAGTCCGGCAAAGTCGTCAAGTCAAGTCGGTAATTGCCATGCAAGGCGTGATCAAGGCTTACGATCCGGCGAGTGGAAATGGCGTTGTGATGCGAGACACAGATCTCTCGGAGTATGAACTTGCTGCGAACGCGCTCGAAGGTTCTATTTTTCGTATGTTGAGGCAGGGACAACGAGTTGTGTTTGATCTTGATTCGTCTGGTCACGCCACGACATTGCGTCTTGGATCCGAGACCGATATGGCGACGCCCGGTTCTTAAAACAAATCTCCTTTTTGACTTTATTACTTCACCCCTTTCCCCCTAGTCTTAGGTTCCCATGAGCGCAACGACAACGAATTCACGACTTCAAAAATGGGTCAATGATTGGGCGGCGATTTTGGAGCCCAACAACATCTATTGGTGCGACGGCTCCGCCCAGGAGTACGAACGCTTGTGTGGCGATCTTGTTGCTGCCGGAACTTTCACGAAGCTTGATGAAGCAAAGCGTCCCAACAGTTATTGGGCGCACAGCGATCCGGGCGATGTTGCACGCGTTGAAGACCGAACCTACATTTGCTCAGCAAAAAAAGAAGATGCTGGCCCCACCAACAACTGGCGTGAGCCGTCTGAAATGCGTGCCGAACTCACCAAGTTGTACAGCGGGGCAATGAAAGGACGGACAATGTATGTCGTTCCTTTTTCAATGGGCCCACTCGGATCTCCAATCGCTCACATCGGCGTGCAACTAACCGACTCCGCTTATGTTGCCGTCAACATGCGAATAATGACGCGCATGGGACAAGGTGCCCTTGATGTTCTTGCCAACAACGACTGGGTTCCGTGCTTGCATTCGGTTGGAAGTCCGCTTGCACCAGGACAAACCGATTCGTCGTGGCCTTGTAATCCCGACAATAAATACATCGTTCATTTTCCTGACACTCGGGAAATTTGGAGTTATGGGTCTGGATACGGGGGAAACGCATTGCTTGGCAAAAAATGTTTTGCCCTACGAATCGCCTCGGTTATGGCGCGCGACGACGGTTGGCTCGCCGAGCATATGCTCATTCTAAAACTCACAAACCCACAGGGCGAATTCAAATATATTGCTGCAGCCTTCCCATCGGCATGTGGCAAAACAAACTTGGCAATGTTGGTTCCTACAATCGCTGGCTGGAAAGCTGAGACAATCGGTGATGACATATGTTGGATGAAATTTGGCGCAGATGGCCGACTGTATGCAATCAACCCTGAGGCCGGATTTTTTGGAGTTGCTCCCGGAACCAGTCATGATACGAATTCCAATGCAATGGAAACGCTCTGGGGGAACAGCATTTACACCAACACCGCTCTGACTCCTGATGGCGATGTTTGGTGGGAAGGAATGAGTGACACCGCTCCGGCACGTGCGACTGATTGGAAGGGGAACATGTGGACTCCAGAGAACGAAACGCCCGCTGCTCATCCCAATGCTCGCTTTACCGCTCCTGCAAGTCAGTGCCCTTCGATTGCTTCGGAGTGGCAAGACCCAGCCGGTGTTCCGATCTCTGCCATTTTGTTCGGCGGTCGTCGTCGCACGACAGTTCCTCTCGTGACTCAAGCATTTGATTGGCAACACGGAGTTTTCTTGGGCTCAATTATGGCTTCAGAAACAACTGCCGCTCAAGCAGGTGCAGTTGGGAACTTGCGCTTTGACCCGATGGCGATGTTGCCTTTCTGCGGCTACAACATGGGCGATTATTTTGCTCATTGGCTCAAACTCGGAACCAAAACGACTGCAGAAAACTTGCCCCAAATATTTTTTGTTAATTGGTTCCGCCGCGATGAAGATGGTCGCTTTCTGTGGCCAGGCTTCGGTGAGAACAGTCGAGTTCTTAAATGGATTTTCGATCGTGTAACGGGCACCGCCAAAGCCACGAAGACGGCAATCGGCTATTTGCCCCTCGCCACCGACATTGATACGAGTGGTCTAGATGTCGATGCGGCAGATCTTGATGAACTCTTGTCAGTAGACATTGGTGGATGGAGAGATGCGCTCCCCCAAATTCGCGATCACTATGCAACTTTTGGTGCAACGCTTCCTGCTGAACTCAACTCCTCGCTTGAGCAACTTGAAATTTCCCTCAACGCGTAGGTGCGATCAACCTACAAGCATTGCGCGGATTGACAGACCCATCAAGAATAATCCACCAAAGCCGTATAGCAAATAAACTTTTTTCTTGAGTTGGGCGCGATAGGAATACACGATTGCAACGGTGATGATTGCAACAAAGCCATAAAACGCATGGAACTGTGGAAGCGCTAATTTGTTGCGATTTACCAATGCAACCCCCATCGCAACCTGCAAAAATATGGCCGCTTCGACCGCTCCGGTAAACCACCACAGGGCCCGACTGCGCAACGAGACAAATTTATGCGCGCTCAGTGCCCACACCCCTGCCAAAGCGTTGCCAAAAATTACGACCCAGGACCACGCATTGTGGATGTCAAGTAGCAACAAATTTAGCATCGTCTCAATCTACCGAATAAGAGTGTCTGCTTCAGCGCCAAAATCAACTAGCGACAAGCGACCATCGTCACTTCTTGCAAGTGTGGTGATTGAACAGTTGTCAAAACTACGAATCAAGACACGATCGTCTCCCAGGATCGACCCAACAACGGCATTAATGGCGATGAAGTGGCTGAACACCACTGTGTCTGTGGCGCATGTAGACAAATATGCGACCATGTCATCTCTGTAGGAGATATATCTCTGACCCAACTCGGTCCAAGTCTGGGTCATTGCGGCTCGCAACCATGTGACACGATCTTTGAGTTCAACCCCCTCTGGAGAAAGTATCTCAGCCACGTGTTGTTCGATCGTGACAGTGGTTTTCCACAATGCAGCAAGTGGCGCCGCCGTCTCTTGGCAACGTAAAAGTGGACTCGAGACGATCTGCGCAGGTGCGAATTTATTCAAAATTAAACTTGCCTGCTCGGCTTGAGTGCGTCCCAACTCATCCAGCCCAGGATTGGGATCTACATTCCAACCAGCAGCAGCGCGACCATGACGAACTAGGTACAACTTATTCATTCAAAGATCCATCCATCACGCAGCGGCTCATCGCTATTTGGGTCGATAAACCACTCGGTTCCAAAGGCCATTGCAAATTGTTCCTCGTCCATTTTCAAAAAAAATCCGGAGTCACCAAGTTGACTTGCATGGCAAGCCATTGCCGCTCTTTTCTTTGCCGCATACGCCATTACATCGACTCGCAGGTTGATCTCGTTTTCTGTGCTACCCATCGGGTTACCATCATCCGCAGGACCATCTGGGTCGAAACCCTCATCATCGGTGCTAAAAGCACCCATCTTTCGTGCAAAGTCCATCAGCGCGCGCATGCGATCGCGATTCATTGTCCCCTCCAGAACACGCACGCCCGCCACTAATTCGGCTGCGCGATGGCCGACACGATGCACTTGAATGTGATCTGGATGCCCATAGCCACCATGCCAGTCGTATGTAGTCAGAAGGTTTACATTTTCTCCACGCAATATTTCTGCAAGTTTTTCGGCGGCTTCATCAATCGGGGCGTTCATAAACGCATCAGTTCGAGAGTTCTGCTCCCACCCAGTCATTCCACTGTCGGCGTATCCGAGCCACAGAACCTTGTCAATTCCAAGAATGGCCGCAGATGCCTCGGTTTCTTTTCTTCGGCGGTCCATCAAAGTCTCACCAATTGCAAGATCAGTAGGAGTTTCTCCGTGATCGCCATTAGTTGCAACAACTAATACAACCCGATGCCCCTGTGCTGCCGCACGGGCAATAGTGCCGCCTGTACCGATGCACTCATCATCGGGGTGCGCGTGAAAACATAAAAGAGTCGACATTTTTAGGCTTGTTTTACTGCCCCAGATGCGATCAGGGCATCAACGTTGTCGATGCCCCATGCTGTGAGAACTTCAGTTGTGTGTTGCCCTGGATGCGCGGGGGCTTGATCAAGGGAGGTCTTGGTGCGCGAGAACCGTGGTGCTGGCGCTGGTTGCATGACACCGTGAGCCTCAACAAATGTTTTGCGTTCTTTGTTGTGTGGATGTTCAGCGGCTTCGCTCATCGTCAAGACAGGGGCAAAACAGACATCTGTCGCTTCCATGATGGCGCACCACTCTGCTTGAGTTTTTGTAGCAAACACTGCGCTCACTTTGGGTTTGAGCGCCGACCATTTACTGCGGTCCATATGTGAGACAAACTCAGGGTCAGCATCTAGACCGGTCAGGCGTAGAAGTTCGGCATAAAACTGCGGCTCAATTGAGCCGATGCTGATGAACTTGTCATCTTTGCATCTGTAGGCATCATAAAAATGTGCACCGGTGTCAAGCAAGTTAGTTCCGGGATTATTTTCGTCATGCATGCCGATGCTTTTGAAGGCCCAAAACATTGTCATCAGCACCGCCGCTCCGTCCACCATTGCCGTGTCGACTACCTGACCCTTTCCAGATTTTTGCGCTTCAAGCAATGCACACACGACTCCGTATGCAAGAAACATCCCTCCTCCACCAAAATCCCCCACCATGTTGAGTGGTGGCAATGGAGTTTGACCTGGTCGGGCAAAATGAGCCAACGCTCCGGCCAGCGAGATGTAGTTGATGTCGTGTCCGGCTGCTTGACCGTACATGCCTTCTTGACCCCAACCTGTCATGCGCCCAAAAACCAACTTGGGATTGCGAGCCAGGCAAACATCTGGACCGATACCAAGCCGTTCCATGACACCTGGGCGGAATCCTTCAATTACCGCATCGGCTTTTTCGAGCAGTTGCAGAAGTGTTTCTACTCCTGCAGAATTTTTTAGATCTATTGCAATATTTTTTCGACCACGTTGTAATAAATCAAAAAAAGGAGCTTCGGGAGCCGATCCGCGAACAGATTGCGCCCGATCGACACGAATTACTTCGGCACCCATGTCCGCGAGCATCATTGCCGCAAAAGGTCCAGGTCCGATGCCGGCAATCTCTACAATTCGGTAACCACTCAGTGGACCAGCCATTTATGCTCCCTTTTGAACTTCTGAATTTTAGTTCTCAAAATTAAAAATTACGCTTGATATGTGCGGTGATCGAGTCAAGCAATACTGGCCAGAGCGGCTCGGGCAGATCATGTCCCATATCAGACACCATTAATAAAAGGGCACCAGGAATAATTGCTGCGGTACGCTCTCCGCCACTAGGCGTAATCAAAGTGTCATCGCGGCCATGGATTACCAATGTTGGAACATCAAGTTGCTTTAATTTTTCAGAGCGTCTACCACTGGCATAAATTGCGGCCAACTGACGACCAGCACCCTCCGGGTAAAAACAGCGATCAAACTCCCGCGCGGCACGTGCTTTTACGACCTCTGGGTCAAAATATTTTTGTGATTGCCATGTCGTGTATTTGACGGAGCCCTCAATGTAGGCAGCGCGATCAGTTGGGGGCGGCTCAAACAAAACAGCAGACGCCTCGGGGCTTGGTTGTCCGTATTCGGGGTCACCAGTCTGAGACATGATTGATGTGAGCGTCTGAACACGATGGGGATACTCAATGGCAATAGTTTGGGCAATCATCCCACCCATTGATGCCCCGATGATATGAGCCTTGGCAATACCTAAATCATCCAACACAGCCATCGAGTCCGCAGCCATATCTGACAACGTGTAGGGCACCTCTGGAACCGTGTCTTCAAGTAGGGCCGCCTTGATTACGGCATTGGTGTCAACTACCACGCCGTCAAATTTTGATGATAAGCCACAATCACGATTGTCAAACCGAATCACAAAGAAACCTTGGTCGACAAATAATTGCATAAATTCTTCAGACCATGCGATCAGTTGCGCGGTGAAACCCATCACCCATAACAACGGTGGATGAGTAGGATTCCCCATCACGTCGTATTCGATGAAAATTCCGTTTGGGGCTGCTGCTTTTGGCACCTCGTAAGTATCGCCCGTGCGACGCGTCCCGGTCAATCTGAACCGATGCCTTCATCCGCTACCGTGGCTCATCAATGAGCAAAGGAAACACCTCGGCCAAAGGAACGGTGTGGGCTCCTGGTCGTGTCAACCTAATTGGTGACCACACCGACTACACGGGTGGTCTTGTCTTGCCCATGGCAATCGACCTTGGCACCACAATCACGTGGCACGCCACGACTGGATCATCGCGCTTTTCCAGCGAAATAGATGATGTAGTCGTTGATTTGGATGCGACGCCAATTCCTCTTCATTGGGGAAAATACGTACATGCCGTGGCGCACTTGCTAAAAAATCAGTACATCGACCCAAAGATTTCCGCCACAATCTCTTCAACTCTGCCAATTGGCTCTGGATTATCCTCTAGCGCCTCATTGGAAGTTGCCGTTGCACTCAGCCTTGGAGCAAAGGCTGATACTCGGGAGGAGATTATCGCCTTGGCACAATTGTGCCAACGCGCCGAGCATGCAGCAACTGGAGTGCCCTGCGGAATAATGGATCAATTAATCGTGCTGGCGGGACAGTCAGAGCACGCATTGCTAATCGACTGCGCAACATTTGAAATGACACCCGTACACATTCCTTCTGATCTAAAAGTTGTTGTGCAATTCATCACTCATCGCACATTGGCAGGATCTGCATACTCCGACCGCGTTGCTCAGTGCACATCTGCTCAACAGACGATTGGCCCACTCAACAGAGCTCGTGTCGAAGATCTGGTGGCACTCGATGATCCGGTCGTCAAGAAGCGAGCATTACACGTGATAAGTGAGAACTCGAGGGTGAAAGATTTTTGCTCTGCTCTTGCCTCTCGCGACTTTGACTTGGCTGGTTCAATCATGGCTGATAGTCATTACAGCCTGCGTAACAACTTTGATGTCTCAACTCCAGAGATGGACGCTGCAGTTCTTGCAGCAAGTTCAACATCGGGCGTTTATGGAGCACGCATGACTGGCGGAGGATTCGGCGGATGCATTGTCATAATCGCCGAAAAAGACGCCCCAGTTGATGGCTGGATCGTGCAGGCTTCAGATGGCGCAGGTTTAGTCGAGTAGGCGGCTTTTTTGTTCAGCAAACTCTTCAGGGGACAAGACCCCTCGCTGTAGCAAGCCTTCAAGTTTTTCAAGTTGCAAGACTAGGTCACTTGTTCGGCTTCCTACTTGAAATCTCGGCACGTCGACGATTCCCGGACTGCGAGACTGCAGTGCTGCATGCACAATGTTTTGTACTGCTTCGGGATCCTGAATATCGCTAAATTTTTGCTGCCCGTCACGACCTGACGACTCAATAATCAAGTCACCTGCTCCTATCAATCGCTCAAAAATTGTTTGTTTGAAATTGACATTGCTCACCCGTTCAAGTGGCATTTCGACTCCTTGACGCGCCAAGACCCCTTGTCGATAAATCACTCGGTGAGAGGTCACCACAAAATAAGTCGTGCGCCACTGCAACATTTTGACTACCAGCCACGACCCCGTCACGACAAGCGCCCCGATCATCAAGTACTTCATAAGAGTCTCTACCCAACCATCAAACTGGGCAAGCGCAGTCAACGCCAACACGGCGGAAAGACCCGTTGCCGCACCTGCTGGGGCCAAAAACCACCAATGCGGATGCAGATCAAGAGTAATGGTTTCGTAGTCATTTAAAAGCCGACGCGGGAAGGGCATAGCGAACATGGTAGCGAGCCTCTAGTTTGGCGGATGTGAATACTGATGACATTTTGCTGGGGCTTGACCCACAACAACGGCAAGCAGTTACTGCTACCTCTGGGATCGTCATCGTTCGCGCGGGCGCTGGATCAGGAAAGACGACCGTTCTTACCCGACGCGTGGCATGGCGAGCCGCGAACAGCACGGCCGACCTTGAGCATGTTTTGGCCATCACTTTTACACGCCAGGCTGCGTCAGAACTGAGCCGACGAATTCGCACACTGCGATTTATCGACGATGAAGACGCGCCGAGGCAAAATGACTTTACTGCTGGCACTTTTCATGCAATCGCCCTTCGATTACTTAAACAACGATTCGCTGATACCAATCGTGCTGCTCCACTTGTGATTACAAACAGGATGGCGCTCCTAAGCACAACTGCTGGCGCCGATAGTCGCGGAGGTGGTGCGATTGACTTAATGAACTTGATTGACTGGGCCCATGCCCGACACCTAGCACCAACCGATATCGGAAACACGATTCAAAAATTTGGACGGCAGATGCCCGTTTCAATTGATCGCTTTATTGAGATATTCACCAATTACGAGAAGGCCAAGCGTAAACGGGGCGTTGTTGACCTCAATGATCTCATCTCGCTCGTTGTGCACGAAGCCAGATACGACGCCGCTTTTGCCGCGTCAATCAGGTGGCAATACCGCCATATTCATGTTGATGAAGCCCAAGACATGAACCCCTTGCAGTATTCCTTTTTACGGGTGCTCGTCGGCGCAACGCCAGATCTGTTTATCGTGGGCGACCCCCATCAGGCCATTTATGGCTGGAATGGCGCGGACCACACATTATTCGATGAACTTCCTGACCTCTCGGAGGGCAGTCAGGTTATAGACCTGCCCTCTAACTATCGGTGCTCGCCTCAGATTGTTGCTGCCGCGGTACATATCTTGAAAAATGCAGGACATGTTGCGAACGAAAAATCTTTGCGTTTGGATGGTGCCGCAATTACCACTGTTCGTTGCGCCACAGAACAAGAGGAGCTGACATCTATTTGTCAGCAAGTGATCAGACTTCATTCAGTTGCTGGGTCTTGGAACTCGATTGCGGTGTTGGCGCGCACAAATAAATTGGCATCTGAAATCGCCTCTGCACTGCTGGACGCCCGCGTGCCTGTACAGGACACTCGACCTGGTCGTGGATATGTCGCAGCCCTCGCTGAAGCATCATCTCTGGGCAGTAGGCATGCGCTAGCCGTGTGGGCTGCTGACGTCATCGACACTCCTGACAACAACTCAAGCGACGACAGCAAAGAAATCGCCACGTTGATTCGTTCGTACCTATCAGAACATCCCTCTGGGCCTGTGGATGGTCGCTCATTTCAGTCATGGGCAACAACGACGGCACAAACATCGCCACAACAGGGTGTTGAAGTTTTGACATTTCACGCCGCCAAGGGGCGCGAGTGGAACGCCGTAATCGTTTCCGGAGCAGAAACAGGATTGCTTCCTCATTCGTCAGCAACATCACCTGAGGCACAAAAAGAAGAGGGTCGACTTGCCTATGTTGCATGTACGCGAGCGGCCCAACATCTTGTGATTACCTGGACGGACAGGCGAGGAGGAAAACGCACTGGTCCAAGTGAACTCCTGCGAAAGTTGCCATTAGGAGAAATGATTGTTTCAGCGCCTACTCCCGAGATTCAAGCACGGAGGAAAGCTGCGCCCGTAATTGACCCACTCGCTGTGGCGCTAAATCAATGGCGCCAAACGGCGGCGCGGGCATCTAATTGTGCTCCTGAGGCGGTGCTCACTGATTCAGAGATGCAACGATTGGTTCTTGCTAATCCTCAAAGTGATTCCGACATTGTTGCCGTATTGGGGCCAATCATTGGCACTCGCTACAGTGCTCGCATTTTGGCTGCTATTGCGGATCGTTGAGCGCGCCGTGTTGATGGTCACGAAATAATCTGCCCATTACCTCGGGCTTCATTGACAAAAACAAACCTGTGGACTCGGCGCAAAGAATATCCCCGTGGTGAAGGGTGCCCCGAGTAAATATTTTTCTGCCAACGATTTCGGTCACGACTCCCCGAAACACCAACTCAACAAACAACGGGGTCGGTCTTCGATATGTCACAGACAACTCTCCCGTCAATCCAGGACGACCACTCAGCGATTGAGCCATTCCGAGCACCTCATCAAAACCTGCCGCCACATAACCGCCATGCACATGCCCAGGTGGTCCCTCATACGGTTCGGTAAAAACGGCGCGACCAACGATTGATCGATTTTCTCCGGTTCCTTCAATGTTCATCACTAATGGCATTGAGAGACTGTTCATTACACCCATCAGCGGACTGCGATCAAGGAAAATCATCTGCGACTCCGCCTCACCCGGTTTTCTCTCGTTACTGCGCACTTGCTCAAGGGCCAGCGCCACGAGGTCTGTTGCTTTCTGAACAGCCTCGAGACCAGCTTTGGTAATAAAAGCATCCCTGATGAGATCTCGCATTTGATTTGTCAATTCCACTCGTGCGAGATCTAGTTGACTCATCTGTTCGGCGCGTTCATGAAAAGAAGGGAATGACAAGCCGCTGCCGGGCTCTAGATCTGACATATTTTATTTTCCCTCAAACTTAAGCAGGACGGGTGCGTGATCGCTTGGTTGTTCCGCCTTGCGAGCATTGCGATCAATAATCGTCCAAGTTGAGCGTTCTGCAACGCTCGCGCTCGCCAACACATAGTCAATTCGCATGCCGTGACCCTTGTGGAAGTCGCCACCTCGATAGTCCCACCACGAATACAACTTGTCCTCAGCATGAAAAAGTCGAAAAGTGTCCGTGAGCCCGAACTCGCACAACTTTGTCAGACTGTCTCTTTCCGCTTTGCTGACGTGAGTTGCGCCTTCAAATTTCGAAATGTCGTACACATCTCGGTCTTCTGGTGCGATATTGAAATCCCCCGTGACGATGACGTCGTCAGTTGGACTGCACGTGACATCTAGATGCTGGCGTAATCGAGCCATCCACGACAGTTTGTAGGCGTAATGATCATTGTCAAGGGCACGACCATTAGGGACGTAAACGGACGAAACTCGTACTCCCCCGCATGTCGCCGAAATGACACGGGCTTCGTGATCTTGTTCGACACTTGCATCAAAGTTGGCGACGACGTTTGACAAGCCCACTCGGGACATAATGGCGACACCATTCCAGCGACCTTGTCCAAAATGTGCACTCTCGTAACCAAGGTCGTTAATCTCAGAGGTCGGAAAAACATCTTGCGCCAATTTTGTCTCTTGCACACACAAAACATCAGGCTGTACATCGGTCATCCACTCAAGCACGCGGGGTAGGCGCGCTTTCAGCGAGTTCACATTCCAAGTTGCAATCAGCACACTTTGACGCTAGTGAAAAACAGACAGCGCCGACAAGACGGACTACTTCTTTTTTGGCTTGACCGGGGATGTCTTTTTTGCTGTTGACTTTGCGGCTGTCTTCTTTTTTGGCTTGACTGGAGATGTCTTTTTTGCTGTTGACTTTGCGGCTGTCTTCTTTTTTGGCTTGACTGGGGACGTCTTTTTTGCTGTTGACTTTGCGGCTGTCTTCTTTTTTGCTGTTGACTTAGCGACCATGTTGATCATGCCTAGTTCAACACTGCGGCGTCCCGCATTAAAACCTGCAACGACAACGGTAATGACTTCACCGATTTTGAAATGATCCCGCGCACTTCGTGGCGCAGGATTGCTGATGAGTCTCAGGGGAATATATCCTAGAACTTCCCCCATTGATAAATTTGCTCCGTGGGATGTGTATGCATCAACTCTTGCTTTGATTGTTGAGCCAACCGGATATTTTTCCACGAAAGTTAAAAACGGCATCACATCATTCGTGTCTCGGACGCGTGCTCCAGGAGGAGGGGCCTTTGGCACTGGCATTGGTTTGCTGGACGCGGCACTTGACTTTTGTGGATTTTTCTCCACGATTCTCCCACCACTATTCGTTGCCCGACGACTTGTTGGCCCGCGCACAGGCAACCGCTCAACGAACACCCACCCAACATTGGGGACCGGCTTACCGCCAAGTAAACGACCCTCATCAAAGAGCCACTTGTACTTGCCGTGAAACTCTTGATAACTGTCATTGGACAAAATCGTTCCATTTACTTTGTGGGCAATCGACAAAACAAATGCATCGCCACGCCCGATCGCCCCTGCTGGTGGTGCAACCAACTCATTGTTGTTAATTGCCCCGTCAAACTCTGCCTGTTCTTTCTTGTTGATTCGATGGCCAAATGTCGCGTCCACCACAACCGTGACAATCACGCTTGGAAACTCCTTCATCAGCGATGCGACAGCCTCACTGAGTTGCGCCAGACTCGGCTGAGTGCGTCCTTCAGTGGCCATGTTGGACCCATCAACAATCACATGATTTTTCATACACTGACAGTCAAGCACCCCACTAGGACTAAAACGCGGCGAGGCACCTACGATTCGTCAGATGTCGTTGACCCCCCTCCGTGCCGTTCTGTGGGACTTTGGTGGAGTTATTCTCACGAGCCCGTTTGAGGCCTTCAACGACTATGAATCAGCCGCTGGCCTGCCTCGGGATTTTATCCGCACCATCAACTCGCACAATCCCCACGCCAACGCCTGGGCATTGCTTGAACGCAGTGAAATCTCTCCCACCGAATTTGATCAACTCTTTGCCCAAGAAAGTGCCGCGCGAGGCCACCGTGTGCCGGGCGCCGATGTATTGGCGCTCTTATCGGGAGAAATCCGACCAAATATGGTGGCTGCTCTTGACGCGGTTATTGCGGCAGGTTTCAAAACCGCTTGCCTTACCAACAACATGGTGAATACCGGCGACACAGTGAATACCGGGGACACAGTGAATACCGGCGGAGCATCAAACGAACGGTCTTTAGCCTTGAGTGCGGTGATGAATCGATTTGACGTAATCGTTGAGAGCAGCAAAGTTGGCATCCGAAAACCTGAGCCACGCTTTTATGAAATTGCCTGCGAGATGCTTAATGTTGCGCCCTCGGAATGCGTGTTCCTTGATGATCTCGGGATAAATCTAAAACCTGCAGCAGCAATGGGAATGCACACCATAAAAGTTGTCGATCCGATCGAAGCCATTTATCAACTCGGTGTTCTCACGGGACTTAATTTCTAACAGCCTGTGAATGCCTCGTCCATCAGGTCGGCAAGTTCTTGGTCATGAATAGTTTTTGAACCAGTGGCCGGACTTCCAGACTCAACTCGCGACACTTGGCTTAAGTCATAACCCTGCTCTTTGAGTCGCCAAATGCGATGCTCCACGAAATGCCACGCCCCCATGTTTTCGGGCTCCTCTTGCAACCACACCACTTCCTTGGCATTCTGATAACCCTGCAAGATTGCAACAATCTGGTCGAGAGGAAACGGATACAACTGCTCAACACGAACGATTGCAGCATGGCTTTGCCTCTTATCACGCTCAGACATCGCATCCCATGCAACTTTGCCGCTGCACAGCACGACTCTTTGCACTCGTGCTCGGTCAGCAACAAAAGGATCGTCAAGGACTTCTTCAAAAGAGCCTGTCGTGAGATCTGCGATTGGTGAACGGCTTTCTTTCATTCGCAAGGGTTGCTTTGGGGTGAAAATGATGAGCGGTCGGCGAACATCTTGAAGCATCTGTCGTCTCAATAGGTGAAAATATTGTGCCGCCGTTGTCGCATTGCAAACTTGAATATTGTCTTCCGCACATGCCTGCAAAAAGCGCTCAATCCGTGCGCTTGAGTGCTCCGGACCTTGTCCCTCAAATCCGTGTGGCAAAAGCAAAACTAATCCATTGCTTTGTTTCCATTTATCCTCCGCAGCCACAAGATATTGATCAATGACGATCTGGGCGCCGTTGATGAAGTCGCCGAATTGTGCTTCCCAGACCACCAACGAATTCTTATTAGTGTGGGCGTACCCATATTCGAAAGCGACTGCAGCGTACTCTGACAGCAAGGAGTCATACGTCCAGAAACGACCTGTGGCATTTGGCATTTCTTGCAGTGGAATCCAGTTGTCCTCATTTTCAAAATCAATCAATGCCGCGTGGCGCTGACTAAATGTGCCTCGGCGTGTGTCTTCTCCGGTGAGGCGAACATTGAAACCATCAAGCATTAAGGACCCGATTGCCATCGCTTCTCCGGTCGCCCACTCAATGGTTTCCTGCGACTCATAAATCATGCTGCGTTGTTCGAACTGCTTGAGCAATTTGGGATGTGGAGTGAAACTCTCGGGGTATGCGGTCAACTGCGCAAATATTTTGTCAAGCTGCTCTCGGGGTACGCCGGTGCTGACATGTTCCCGTACGCCAATGGGACGGGGGGGCTTGGCGACCTTCACTGTTTCTTCTGCCTCTGCACGAGTCTCGTCAAGGGCAATCTGCAACTTGTTTTGGTAGTCCATCAGCACTTGTTCGGCGACTTCGAGACTGATGTCGCCACGCTTTACCAACGTCTCTACGTACAACTTACGCACACTGCGTTGTTCTGAAATCGCCCGATACATCAGCGGTTGGGTGTAACTCGGATCGTCGCCCTCATTGTGTCCGTGACGTCGATAGCACACCATGTCAATCACAACATCCTTATGAAATCTTTGCCGATACTCAAACGCCAACTTTGCTACTCGCACGCATGCTTCGGGATCATCACCGTTCACGTGGAAAATAGGTGCCTGCACTGTTTTTGCCACATCGCTTGAGTACAGCGAAGAGCGGGCAAACTGGGGAGACGTCGTGAAGCCAATTTGATTATTGACGATCAGATGCACCGTTCCACCGACGCGATAGCCGGAAATATCACTCATCGCCAGACACTCAGCCACTACGCCTTGACCCGCAAAAGCAGCGTCGCCATGAATCAAGATCGGCAACACACTAAAAGCATTAGGTGGTTCAATATTGTCTTGCGCCGCACGCACCATTCCGAGCACGATGCCGTCGACAGTTTCTAAATGACTTGGGTTGGCTGCCAACTCGATCGGCAACAGCGCGCCTTTTGGCGAATTGTAAGTGCCATGCGCACCCAGATGATATTTCACGTCACCACTGCCCTGAACCGATGTCGGATCCACATGTCCTTCAAATTCACGAAAGATCTGGTCGTAACTTTTGCCCATGATATTGGCCAACACATTGAGCCGTCCCCGATGCATCATTCCAAGTACTGCCCCGTCTAGTTTTTGGTCAGCTGCTTGAGACAAAACCTCGTCCAAAATGGCGATCATTGATTCAGCGCCCTCAAGTCCGAACCGCTTTGTGCCAACGTATTTCGTGGCAAGAAATTTTTCAAAAGCCTCTGCCGCATTAAGGCGTCCCAAAATGAGCAACTTCTCGTCTAGCGTCGGGGTAAAGGTGACTCCTTCTACTTTATTTTGCACCCAACGCTGCTCATCCGTGTCTTGGATGTGCATGTATTCGATGCCGATCGTGCGGCAATACGAATCACGCAGAACACCAAGCAACTCGTCAAGTTTCATTTTGGTGCTACCAGCAACACCTCCCGTCAAAAACTCTCGTTCAAGATCCCAAATCGTGAGGTCGTAAGTGGCGGGGTCTAATTCGGGTGGCAACTTGGGCTCCTTGGAATGCAGCGGATCAAGATCTGCAATCAGATGTCCTCGCACTCGATGCACGCGCACAAGTGTGCTGATCTGCATTTGTTTGTGCATCTGAGATTCTTCCCGATTCAGAGGGCTCGTATCTGGCAACCACTTCACCGCTTTGTACGGCACCTGAAGGCTGTGAAACATCTCGTCGTAAAAGCCATGGTCACCGACTAAACACTCATGAACGTGTTTCAAGAAAAGTCCGCTCTCGGCGCCTTGTATTATTCGATGGTCGTAAGTGCTCGTTACCGTAACAACTTTGGAAACACCCAAAGTATTGAGCGTGCTTTCATCGGTGCCCTGAAACTCGGCGGAATAGCCAATACTTCCGACTCCGACGATGACCCCCTGCCCCGTCATCAGACGGGGAACCGACTGTACCGTGCCAATAGTTCCTGGATTCGTGAGGCTGACGCTGGCTCCTTGATAATCGTCCACGGTTAACTTGTTGTTTTTTACTTTCCGAATTATTTCGTCGTATTGCACCAAGAAGTCAGCGAACGATAAGAGATCTGCTTGACGCAAAACTGGCACCACCAATGCTCGGGTGCCGTCGCCCTTGTCGATGTCCACAGCGAGACCAATGTTGACATGAGGGTGCCGAATGATTTGTGGCTTGCCATCAGCGTCTGCGATGAAGACGTTGTTCATATTAGGAACAGCGTCAGCTATTGATCGCACGACTGCGTAAGCAATTACGTGAGTGAAGGAGATTTTGCTTAATCCGTTTCTGGAGCGGTGCTCATTCATGACCTTACGATTGACCTCTAGTAAGCGAGCAGGAACATTGCGAAAACTCGTTGCCGTTGGCACGCCAAGACTGCGCTCCATATTGGCAACGACCGCTGCACCGACCCCCCGAATCGGCTCGGGCATCGCTTCTGGACTATCGGCTAAAACTCGAGGCTTGGTCAGTCGCGCACTTGGTTCCGTGGCAGCAACTGACGACGCCACACGTCGAGAAGCCGATGTTGTGTTGCTGGTTCTTGAACCTTCCGACAAACTCCGAAAATCACTGAAGAATTCACGCCATGGTTCAGAAACTGACTGAGCATCCTTTTGAAACTGTTCAAACATCTCTTCAACCAGCCAAGAGTTTGCCCCGAACTCCTCTATTTGGTTTGTTTCTTCAGTCATGTGGGGCGCCTTTGGGATTCAACAGCCTTGGGTTTTAGAAAGGTATAACAACATCGCAATTTTTCAGTTCGTGTGACAAATCGTACTTGCCAACACCCCTCTCCCTCGTGCCAATTGCTGAGTTGGGCAGTAGATTTTGGCAATGAAGTCATTAAGGACAATTTCCGTAGTTTCAATTTCTGCAATAGCCCTAGGGTCGCTCATGGCGTCATGCGGGGGTAGCGGTTCAAGCGGTCCCCCTCCAACCTATGCGCCGGGCACCGTCATCGTGAACGCTGTCCCGAGCCTGCGTTTTGAGTCACAAAGTTATGGTCCCGTGCCAGCTGGCAAGTTATCTTTTGCCTACGTCAATATAGATTCGGTTCGGCACACACTGATTATTGCCAAGGATGGTTCCAAAGTTGCGAACTTTAGATTAGTGATTGGCAAAAAGGGCTCCTCCGACGAAGGATCGGTAGAACTTGATCCAGGCACTTACGAATTAATCTGTGATGTGCCAGGCCACGGAGAAATGAAAGCTTCTCTTACCGTCGAATAGTTTCTCTAGGAAAGAAACGCTTCCGACATCAAATAAAGGGCAAGCAGTAATACGAACCCGGTGATCATGGCGTTCTTGTGATTTTCGTAAATCCACAGTGTTTTGTTGCCAGCCTTGATTCCGCCGAGTAAGCCCAGGCAATTGACCTGAAGGATGGCGCCAATAGCAATGGCGATGAAGAAAAATGTCCAAGCGTTACTGCTAGATGCATCTACGAACGCACTGCTGTAGAAATGTGCCGGACCAACCATAAAAAATAGCATTGGAATGGAAAAGATCATGTTCTGGCGCGACGCAAGCAATGCTTTACGCCCTGCCACAGGGGCATTCGGGTCCGCTTCTTTGCCATCAAGAACATTGACAACATTGGCGAGAACTACCTTTTGATTTTTCCAAATGACCATCCAGACATTTGCACCCATTGTGATGGCAAAAATCATTCCAATACTGATTGCTACGTTGTGACCAACGCCGTTACCGTTGTCTGCAGACATAAAATCTTTGTAATAGTTCTTCACCAAACCTGTAATCAAGATTCCGGTAATCAAAGTGGCAACGGAGGCCCAGCGAAACCACCACAGCGCCCGACGGGCAATGTTGTTTATGGCGATATTACGCGCCTTGCCTTCGTCACCAAATGCCGCCAGGGCTGGCACCTGAACAAGATTGAAGTAATACAAAAGTCCGATCCAAGTGATACCAGCCAAAACATGAAGCCAACGAAAGGCAAAATTGCCGAGGTAATCGCGGGTTAGCAACTCAAGAGCAGTCATTTTATGAACCCCTTACATGGCCATCACCGTGATCGCCTGTAAAGAAAGTAGCACCGAAAGGGCGTTGGAGGGTGTAATCAGGTAGCGTTTTCCCTTTGTGGCCCACGAGTTCATTTACACCTGTTACAAATTGGGTCGCTTTTACCCCCCCGACCGCACAGTTCTTGAAGACATCTCATTGTCTTTTTATCCCGGAGCCAAAATTGGCGTTATCGGTAATAACGGAAGCGGTAAGTCGAGTCTGTTGCGCATCATGGCTGGGCTTGACGATGGATTTACCGGTGAAGCTCGTCTGACTCCTGGTTTTAGCGTCGGATTCCTTGAACAAGAACCTCATCTTGATGCATCAAAAGACGTCCTGGGCAACGTGATGGATGGCGTTGCGCCAATTCGCGACCTATTAATCCGATACGACGAAGTCATGGCTATGTGGGCCGACCCTGACGCTGACTATGACAAAGTGGGAGCGCTACAGGCGCAATTGGAAGACAAAATTGCGGCCTCCGATGCTTGGAGTCTCGATCGCAACGTTGAAATCGCCATGGATGCACTTCGGTGCCCTCCCAATGACGCCGTTGTTTCCACATTGTCTGGCGGAGAAGCGCGACGAGTCGCGTTGTGCAGGTTGCTGCTCAGTCGGCCCGACCTGTTGTTGCTTGATGAGCCCACCAACCACTTAGATGCCGAGAGCGTGGACTGGTTGGAGCGTTTTTTGCAGGAATACCCAGGCACCGTTGTGGCCATCACTCACGATCGATACTTCTTGGATAATGCCGCTAAATGGATCCTTGAACTGGATCGGGGTCGTGGCTATCCATTTGAGGGCAATTACTCAAGTTGGCTTGAACAAAAACAAGCGCGACTGCTGAGCGAAGAAAAAGCGAGTGATTCACGGACGCGCATGTTGGCCCGCGAACTTGAATGGGTTCGCATGTCAGCCAAGGCACGCCAAGCCAAAGGAAAGGCTCGTCTGGCTGCTTATGACAAGTTGCACGCCGAAGCAACCGCTGCCGAGCACGGACCCGATCGCCTTGAAATAACTATTCCAGCCGGACCACGTCTCGGAGACACCGTCATTGCAGTCGAAAACCTCACCAAAGGCTTCGGCGACCGAATGCTCATCGATGGGTTAACATTTTCATTGCCTCCCGCTGGCATTGTCGGAATCATTGGCGCTAACGGCGCTGGAAAAACAACATTATTCCGCATGTTTGCCGGACAAGTTGCCCCTGACTCAGGCACTGTGACGATTGGAGATTCGGTTGTTATGAGTTACGTCGATCAGAATCGTGACTCTCTTGATGACTCGCTGAGCGTTTATGAAGAAATCACCGGTGGGATCGAACACATGAAGATCGGCAATCGCGAGGTGCACGGTCGAGCCTATGTCGCAAGTTTCAATTTCAAGGGGAGCGATCAACAAAAACTGGTTGGTGATTTATCTGGTGGAGAACGCAACAGAGTTCACTTGGCTAAATTACTCAAGCGTGGCGGAAACCTTTTGCTCCTTGACGAACCGACCAATGACCTCGATGTTGACACTCTTCGAGCACTTGAAGATGCGCTTGAACAGTTTCCTGGATGCGCTGTCGTAATTAGTCACGATCGTTGGTTTTTGGACCGAATTGCGACTCACGTATTGGCCTTTGAGGGTGACAGCTATGTTCGTTGGTTTGAGGGAAACTTTTCTGAATACGAATCATGGCGCCGCAAAGAACTAGGAATTGCTGCCGACCAGCCTCACCGCATTAAATACAAACCTTTGGCCCGTTAAATCATGTCTTTACGTTTGATCCGTTACCTGTGCCTGTGCATTTTTCTCGCTGGGGTCCCCGCCATGATCGTTTCGTCGATTAGGGGTAACAACGCGGGATATGTCGTCACCTTTGGTCTCACTACCGCCCTTGCAGCCGTCATCTTGATCGCCGCAGCGGCAGCAACAAAAAGTCCCCGCATTGATGTATTCTCCGATGCACTCGCCGAAAAAATAGAGTCACGAGTAAACGAACTCATCACTCAAGGAGCCGATGAGGATACCGCTCGACAACTTGTTCGCCAAACCATAGACCTTGTCCGTGGCTCCCAATGAGCATGCACGCCGAGGTTGATTGGGACAATCTCAATGACGATGAACTAGCAACTGCTCTCGCAGTGCATGCTGGTCGACTGTTGGTTTCTTTGCGTGATGAATTGATAACTGAGGGAACTTCGATGTGGAATCTGCGGGATTCGGGCGATATCGGGGCACATCGCTTCTTGCTTGACATGCTGTTGCGTGTTCGCCCAGATGATGCCGTTCTCTCTGAGGAGGGTGCCGACAGCAAGCAGAGGCTCAATGCATCGCGTGTCTGGATAATTGATCCCCTTGATGGCACGACTGAATACGGCGAAAATCGCCAAGATTGGGCAGTACATATTGCGCTCTGGAGTCTGGACCATTTTGTGACGGCTGCCGTGTCGTTGCCGGCAATTGACAAGGTATTCAGCACTTCTCCTTCAGCAGTATTGCCCCAACGCATCAGCACTAAGCCCCGTCTCGTAACATCAAGGACGCGCGCACCGTATTCGGCAATCATCGTTGCCCAAGAACTTGAATGTGATGCGTTTCGCCTTGGAAGTGCTGGCGCAAAAGCAATGTCGGTTGTCATGGGAGACACGGACATATACATCCACGATGGCGGAATGCATCAATGGGACTCAGCTGCTCCTGCGGCAGTTGCAATGGCTGCGGGCCTACACGCCAGTCGCCTTGATGGTTCGCCACTCGTGTATAACAAACCCGACACTTGGCTTCCTGATTTTTTGATCTGTCGTCAGGAATTCAAAGAGCCCGTGCTTGACGCCCTGTGGGGAGACAAGTGGCGTAATCAATAGTCACCAACGCGGATCGTGTTCGCCGAGCCACGGCACCTGCCCTGGCCGAAATGTATAGCCGTCAAAATCAACAGGTGAATTCACTGCACGATATGGATCTTGGCCCTCGCGCGGATTCATCTCGATAAAAGCCCCGGCCGCAATCGCCTGCGAATCAACAACTACATCTGGAATCGAGTTGATTGGTGCCCACCAGACGTCGTGCTCGTCAAACTTTTGCGTCCAAACATCAATCGTCTCTGATGCAAAAATTTCATCAAGGGTGGCGATCAGGCTCTCGCTGTTTACTAATCGTGCACGGGCATCGACATATCTTTCGTCCTCTGCCAAATCACGCCTATTGATTGCCGCAATGAGTGCGGGCCAATGTCTATCGGCTTCGAGTCCAAGCAACCAAAAAGCCCGACCACCTGAGCAACGATATGAGTTCATCAACGGAGCCCGCAGTCTTGCTCTTGGTTTTGTACTTTCTCGTTTTCCGAAACGCAAATACACGCCGATATCCCAACCCAGCGTATAGATACCCGTTCGCAACAAACTCGTTGATACAAGTCGACCTTGTCCCGTTCGTTCCCGATCAAAAAGAGCGGCCATCACACCACTCACGAGGGTTATTCCCGTCGTGTGATCCCCTTGCCCCGAACGAATGGCCGGGGGCAGTTGATCGGGCGACACCATCGTGTGCGCCAAACCCGAGCGTGCCCAGAACGCGCCGATGTCATATCCGGGTCGATCAACATCTGGACCCTCCGATCCATATCCAGTCAACAGACCATAAATCACTCGCGGAAACTGAGAACGGATTGCATCTGGATCGAGTCCGAGACGTCGCAATGCAGGCAGACGGACATTCGTAATAAATACATCTGCGTCACCCAGCAGCGACAACATCTCGCGCTTGCCATCTTCGCTGTGCAAATCAAGAACGACCGATCGTTTTCCACGATTATCGATTTCAAATTGTGGTTCACCGATCTGAGCATCTATTCCAAGAGCCTGAAACATGTTGCGCTGTGGATCACCTTGGGCGGATTCAACTTTGATTACATCAGCACCCCAGTCAGCCATCAGCCCACCGGCTGCTGGTCCTGCCACCCACACTCCGAGTTCAACCACCTTGACACCAGCAAGAGGCGCCACTGTCTCTTGTTTCATTTCTACGACCTTACTGTTGCGCACGGCTAGCCAACTCATAAATTTACACGGCAGACTAGAGAAGTGACCCCCACATACTCGGGCGACCTGATTTGGGGCGCCTTCTCCTCAACTGCGCCATGGCAAGTGCCCGAAACAAACATTGGCTGGACCACCACCGCTGTTGCTTTGCGAAAGATGGCTCAAAGAGAAGTTCCTGAGTTGACAAAATCTCGGCGTCTCCCGCCGCTGGCGCGAATGAGCGTGGTTGTGATTATTTTTCTGATCGCGCTTGTGCCTTGGTATATAAAAAAGCGGCGTGGATTGTTTACGTCAGATGTTCAATCCCGCGCCAATGTCTCCTTGCGACTTCGCCGTGCAGTTGAAAAACTTGGCGCGACCTACATCAAATTAGGTCAAATAATCAGCAGTGGCGAGGGGCTGTTTCCGGCAGAGCTTGTGGATGAATTTAAGCGTTGTCGGGATCAGGTTCCTGCCGAGTCGTTTTCATCTGTGCGATTAACCATTGAACAAGATCTCGGAGCACGAATTGAAGATGTTTTTTCGTGGCTCGACCCCACTCCCCTTGCTGCGGCATCAATTGCCCAGGTTCATCGTGCGCGGCTTTTGTCGGGGGAGGACGTGGTTGTCAAAGTGCAACGTCCTGATGTGTCTTCAATGGTGCGCAAAGACCTGCGTGTGATGTCGTGGCTTGCCCCACTCCTGATTGGACGTATTCCCGTCGCAGCACTCGCTAATCCACCCGCACTCGTGGAGTTGTTCGGCGAAACAATTGTGGAAGAACTCGACTTTCGGATGGAAGCAGCAAACATGCTGGATCTTGCTCGCATGATGCGCGACCTTGGACAAGAGGGATACGTCATCCCCCGCCCTCACCCAACTTTGGTCACCCGCCGAGTTTTGGTGATGGAGGAACTCAGTGGTTTCAAATTTGACGATGTCGAGGCGATGCAGAACGCTGGAATTGATACCGAAAATGTGATCCGTACAGGACTAATTGCGTTCATGGAAGGTGCATTGATTCATGGTGTGTTTCATGGTGATTTGCATGGTGGAAACTTGTTTGTCATGCGTGATGGGCGAACTGCTCTCCTGGATTTTGGAATTGTTGGACGACTGAACTCGTCGAGGAGAATTGCGTTTTTACGCCTGATGCTCGGAGCATCGACAAATGATCTTCACGGACAGGTTTCAGCACTACGGGATCTAGGGGCGCTTCCACTTGACTCCGATATTGACGCTGTTATCCGTGATCTTCGACTGGACCAAACGACGATCGATCCAACCACGCTCACTGGTGAAGAGTTAGTAAAAGAAGTTCAGCGAATCGTAAAAGCACTCCTGGCATATGGAGCAAAACTTCCCAAAGAATTGATGCTGTACGTCAAAAATATGGTTTTCCTTGACGGTGCAATCGCTCGTCTTGCCCCCAACCTAGATCTACTTGCAGAAGTCGCCACAATCTCGATGCTGTTCACCCAACGGCACGGGGAGACTCTTGGCCGTGATCTCGGCATTGATCCGAGTGCCGTTGAATTCAATTTCGACAGCGTCAAGGCCAGCCTCGGAGTTGATAATTCGACGAACTCCCTGACATACCGCGAATTACAACAACGTCGTGACCTGATTCAAAAAAGAATGCGCGAACACGTCTCGAAATAGCAGTGTGCCAAAACATTGAGGGCGCTCTAGAATGGTGCGGTGAAAGTACGGACACAGTCGCATTTGAGCCACCTTGAGGCTTTAGAGGCTGAAGCAATTCATATAATTCGCGAGGCTGTTGCCGAGGCAATCAACCCAGTGATGCTCTATTCCATCGGCAAAGACAGCAGCGTCATGCTACATCTGGCGCAAAAGGCTTTCTTTCCTGCGCCTCTTCCATTTCCCTTGCTTCATGTCGACACAACATGGAAATTCGGGGAGATGATTGAGTTTCGAGCCAAGATGACCCAACTCGTCGGTGCCGATCTTTTGGTCCATCAAAATCCAGAATGCATCGAGCTCGGAATAAATCCATTTGATCACGGCTCATCAGTCCACACAGACATGTGGAAGACACAAGGACTCAAACAGGCGCTCGATAAGTACGGTTTTGATCTCGCATTTGGCGGTGCTAGACGAGATGAAGAAAAATCCCGAGCCAAAGAGCGCGTCTTTTCGTTCCGTTCTGACAAACATGTGTGGGACCCCAAAAATCAACGACCTGAACTCTGGAATATTTACAATGCTCGTCATGGAGCGGGTGAATCAATCCGCGTATTTCCCCTTTCAAATTGGACAGAACTTGATGTCTGGCAATACATCTACTTGGAGGCGATTCCTGTTGTACCTTTGTACTTTGCCAAGGTGCGCCCTGTTGTAGAACGAGATGGAATGCTCATCATGGTTGATGACGACCGAATGAAGCTCCGCCCAGAAGAATCAATCCAACAACGAAAAGTTCGTTTCAGGACCCTTGGGTGTTATCCGCTAACCGGAGCAGTAGACAGCGATTCTGAGAACCTGGAAGGAATCTTGACAGAACTTTTCACGGCGACAACATCTGAACGTCAGGGTCGCCTCATTGATCATGATGCTGCAGGTTCGATGGAGAAGAAAAAAATTGAGGGCTATTTCTGATGAAAGTGCGCTCTTCCCAACCAACAGGACCAGTTGCAGACTTCTTGGCCGCTCAAGAGTCCAAGGGACTCTTGAGATTCATTACGTGCGGGAGCGTCGACGACGGGAAAAGCACCCTAATCGGGCGTCTGCTGTACGAGTCAAAGCAAATTTTTGATGACCAATTGGCTGCTTTGTCCCAAGATTCGGAGCGCGTCGGCACCCAGGGTGGCAACCTTGATTTTGCGCTTCTTACCGACGGTCTGCAAGCAGAACGTGAACAGGGAATCACAATTGATGTCGCGTATCGATTTTTCAGTACCGACCGCCGCACGTTTATTGTCGCGGATACTCCAGGACACGAGCAAT